>ENA-OPVU01000009-OPVU01000009.1-human-gut-metagenome-genome-assembly--contig:-NODE-9-length-122409-cov-4.269317_pt1 | contig 122409 bp, 134 predicted proteins | sample MGYA00241497_ERZ501986 | MGnify/ENA primary metagenome ERZ501986 (study PRJEB25962, sample SAMEA2042995) | human gut metagenome | biome: human gut; feature: human-associated habitat; material: faeces...
CAACGGCTTGTTTATTGCAGAGCATCTATTTTCTAGCCAAATTCTCTGTTACCGAAAAGCGAAATTGAAACCAAATTGCAACCAACAAGCATTATTTTTACCCGCGCATAAAAACAGCACCCACGCGAAACCCGCATGGGTGCTTGATTTTTTAATGGAGCTACTGACGGGATTTGAACCTGCGACCTACTGATTACGAATGTGTAATCGCATGTTTCATCACCTGTTCGCAAGACCTTATCCTGCCAATACTATCGGAAATCTACCTATTATATAGGCTTGCCGAAACATCCCAAAATATACCCTAAAAAACAAGTATCTGTTCCCGCTTTGTTCCCGAGATTTTCTACCCTGCGGCCTCTAACCAGGCCGCTTTTCTTTTACCATGAATACGTTGCCCACACTGCAGGCTGTTTTTCTGTCCAATCATAGTCCACACGCACTCCGATATATTTTCCCTTTTGGCTTATTCTCTTTTTCACTTCCAACGATACGCCTTCTGCTTTTTTATCACGGCCAACCTTTACACCAACAGTGCGCAACACCTTCGGGGCGGCGTAAATATTATACTGCTTCAGCTCTACGGGCGTGCCTGCTGGCTTACTCATATCTCCGACTATAACCGCCTTATCCGCTTTTCTGAAAGAGCGTTCTCTTTCTGCGACTTTATCCACATTTTCCATGCTTGTCGAAATTGTCTTATCATAGTGGACTTTTTCAACCTGCTTTGCTATGGACTTTTTTTGTCCCTCTGAAAGTTGTACGCTATCCTCTACCTTTTGCCCCGTTTTAATTTTAATAATATTGCTATTCTGCTGTTTGCAGTGCCTGTGGATAACCGCCAAGAACCCTATAGCTACTATGATTACAAGGATTATTATTTTTTTGCTGTTTATATTATTCATGCTAAATTCTCCCAATAGTTTAACGCTTTTTCTATAGGCCTATAATTTCGCTTTAGAGGCACGTAGGCAGGCGGTAGGCACTACATACGTGCTCCATGAACAATTACACCTAAAACAGAAAAAGTCTCAGTGAGCAGGGTGTCCACTGAGACCGTTTTTGTGATTTTTTTCACGCCAAAATCAAGCATTGTTGCAAAAACAAGTTTGCAATTAGGCTTGCCTTTACTCCGTTAAAAAATCGGTGATGCCTCTTGCAACAGCCGCCGCAAAATCTCTTTTTTGGTCAATGAGTTTTTCACAGTCTGCGTCATTGCTGATGAAGGCGAGCTCTACCAAAACCGCAGGCATTGTAGTATTTCGCAGTACAATCAACCTCGGGCCAACCTTGACACCTCTGTCGGATGTTCCTAAGGAGTGCACAATTTGAGATTGGATACACGCTGCCAATCTGTCCGACTTGCTCCAATGGCTGAACACAAAGCACTCTGTTCCGTTGGCCTGCTCCGACGCTGCAGCATTGCAATGCAGACTTACGAACACATCTGCAGGCCAGTTGTTGGCTGATGCACATACGTTAGGATAGTTTGGATTTTCCCCAGCTAAATTATCGGACTGCAAAAGCTCAACTTCACAACCTGCTTTACGCAAATAATCTGCTACCATGTCGCCCACCTCTTTAACAATGGCGGCTTCAGTAACTCCATATGAATAATTTACTGCGCCGCTGTCCACACCGGGGCAGTGGCCAGGATTGATAAAAATTTTAGCCATTCTCTTTTCCTCCAATCTTCACTCCGCGCATCTCTACATATTTGTTGCCAAGCTGCGCAATCATGTACCCAACACAACCCACGCTGAAAGCCTCGTAGTTGCCCCAGGTGCGTCCGATTACTGCAAGGTATACGCTAATACCTATGAACGCCAAAAACGTTCCTACGGCGCAGACACGGCCTATAGACAAGGCTGTATCATCCTTCTTGAACATATTAATCAGTTTTCTCATTGCTTTCACCTCTTCACTTATTTCTCGCAGGGCAGTTGACGCATCTTGCTTCCAAATTGTCCATGCGTCTTTCTAATTTATCAGTATTCACAAACAACGTATGCAGCTGCTCTTTGTTGCCTGCAAGCTCTTCGTTGTTCTCGGCTACCTCTTGACACAGCTTTTCAACCGCCCCTGCCAACTTGTCAACACTGACCTGCATCGACCGCATCTGCTCTTGTGCAGGTGCATTACTTTTCACTAGCGGTAAAATTATCCACGTCAAGAAAAACGCCATCAATCCGCTAATTATTCCTAGCTCTTGTAATGTCATATACTACTCCCACTTTATAGTTTCCAGCTCTTCCATCGTCTTACACTCCTGCACTTGCTGTTTAAGGGTGCGGTATTTTACATGCAGTGCATTGCTCCGCACTGCCACAGCTGCAATCACTGCACGCAGGTCTGCGGCCGTTACAGTAACATCATTATCATCTGCGGCAGTCCATGCAATGGCAGCATCTGCGCCCTGCTGGTCAAGTGCAATAATGGCAGCATTTATGCGTTCTCGCGCCTTGCTGTCATAATCGTAGAGATAACCGCCATATTCTACCGGCTCAACCTCTGCAGCATCACGCTGGCGCTTTAACATCAAGATTTTGCGTTGCTTTACATTTTCAATAGGTTCTTCCTCATGCGTAACAGTTACACCTAATTCTGTTAAAGCCTCGTCACCGATTGACAATGGGATAAACACGCCGTCTTTGCCTAAGACTTCAGACAACTCATATAACGTAGGATATGTGTTGCCCTTGTATGTGTATGTAGTCATTTAATCACCTCTAATTAAAAATCAGCTCAACAGTGTATTTTTTGCCGACGTTAGCAGCGACAAAAAATCTTGATAAATCAGCTGGCACTTTATCGGGGCTAACGTAAAATCCGGGGATATGGCTTGCATATGGCACATCAAGAGTGATTGTACCCGTCCTGCCTGTATCAACCTCGGTCACGTTGACGGTAACGTTATATGAGCCGCTTGTAACGCCGTCGACGTTAAATGCTAAATCAAGATAACCGCTATAATAGCATAGCATTATAAGAGTCACAGCCTTGCCATCATGCGTCAGCGCGCCCTCAATCTCGCCATAATTGGCGTAGTATCGGCTGTAGCCATACTGATAACCGCTACTGCCCATCGTCATTACAAACGTGTTTTGTTTGCTATCTGCCATCATAAACAACCTGCTCAATCCCATGCTATCACCTCTACGATAATTTGGATGCCTGCACGATGCAGGTTGTGGAGTTGTCCAAACGGCTTATAAAAACGTTAAGCAACAGTCCTGCGCTCGTGATAGCTACATCTGATGCCTTGCCGATATAGCTGATAACGCCGTCGATGTTGAGGCTCAGCGCATAATCAGCCGTAGCGTTAATGCGTGCCGTGAACACAGTTGTTTGGCCGTTGGTAAGATTGCCTGCAATGCTGTTTAAATCAAGCGTAAAATTGCCTGTTGCCGTATACACGGCTGTTGATGCTGTCGGTGTAGCAGATGTGCCGCTGACGGACGATGCCGCATAACGCTCTAACGTGATGTTGACGTTGTTTAAGCTCTGCTCCGCTGTCCATGTGTTAGCGCCAGATGTTTTGGCGTAACCGTCTAATGTTGGAATGGCAGGCTTATCTTTAAGGTCATTGTAACTTCCGGATGTTGCTACCAATGCGACATCATTTTTGCCCAACTTCTCAGCAAGCATCCCTTTGATAATGCTGTAAACATGAGCAAGTCCGTTAAGGTCTATCAATTTTGCCATATCAAATATCACCTCCGTAGCCTAGTAGGATAAAGCCGCCTGTACCTCCGCTACCGCCAGCTCCGCCAACAGTAAGCGTATATGTGTGCCCTGTGTTGACTGTGACATATTGGCTATCGTAACCGCCCGAGCCGCCATAACTGCTACCCTTGCCATAATCACCGCTCGCCTTATCAAACGATAACGCAAAGCCGTCAGTAACTTTATTGCCGCTTGACGCATAGCCGTTAGGAGTGCCACCGTTACCATACGTCCACGCCGAGCCGCCCTCGCCGCCTGTCGCGATCAAATCAAACGCTCGTGTGTCACCGCCTGTGTTGCCTGCGCTAAAAGCACCCTGACCAGCACCGCCGCCGCATAAGGCCACACGAATGCGTGTTATACCAGCCGGGACAGTAAAACTGTGACTACCAGCCTCAGTCCATGATTTTTCCGTGTACGGCACGGCTGTACCGCCACCGCTCTCATGTTTCGTAGCGATTGCGTACGTCACGCCGCCTATGCTGACACGTGCTGCCGTAGCGTTGCTATCTGTGATAGGCTTTAACGCAGCATATCCTGCCATGCCATCCACTCTGACTGTTAACGCCTTATCGCCTGCATCTGCGGCTGTAGTGTAGATGTCACATCCTACCGCCGTGCCGTTGGCAGGCTTAACATACAATTTTTTGCTCATTACTCCCATGCTAATCACCCTATCCATATCTGTCCGCCGGGGATGTTGAGAGTCTTGCTGACTGTTAATGTTTCCGCGGATGTACTGCCCGTTAAGGTTGTGTTTGCCGTTGATGGGATTATAGGCTTGTTTTGCAAGTCATTATAATTGCCGCTCTTAGCAACGCTTGCTAAATCACCTGCCGCAACAGTTCCAAGGTTAGCTCTTGCTTGTGCGGCTGTTGTTGCTCCTGTGCCGCCCTGTGCAATGCTTATAACACCGCCGCTGGGGATTGTGCCTGTGCCTGCTAATGCTAGGGCGTTGTCAATCTCGCTGTTTGTCGCTATCTCGCCCTTTTGCATCATCCCTACAATCGGATTTCCGTCCGCACCTGTCGCTGTGATTCCCTCTGCCAAATCATTGGCAGTGACGGTGTCGCTTGTCAAATCAACAAGCGTACGCCCGTCATAAATAATTTTATTTACTGCCATAATCTATCTACCTCTTAACCGATTGTAACGGTTACGCCGCCCTGCGAATTGTCTGATTCGTTGTACGGGATAGGTTCTACGGTAACCTGAGTAAGGTAATTAAATCCCTGAGTGCTGTCCGGCAGGATGGTCTGCGCCGTGGTCTTAGGTGTAGCAGTCTTAGCCTGTGCCTTGGCGCTCTCTGTGCCAGACATTGTACCTGTTACGCCTAAAATGCTTACGCCAGCTCTGATGTTGGTTGCAATAATTTTAGCCTGCTCCGTGGTACTGATTGCTACCTTGCCTGCGCCATCGTGATAACCAATAGGCACGGTGTAGCTGTCAGCTTTTTTGCTAATCACGCCGCTGACAGCGCCGTTGTTCTTCATCTCGCCTGTGATTTTAACGCGATTGACATAGGCTGTCTTTCCGGCAAGGATTTCTGCGCCTGTTGCTGTTGCATCGGATGTATCAGCGTTGTATGTGCATGCGCCTACAATCGGCGCACCGCTCTTATCATGAGCGGTTGCACCTTTCAAAATCTTGTCTGCTGTTACTGTATCGGCGGTTAAATCAATTAATGTTTTGCCGCCATACACAACCTTGCTAATATTTTTTTCAGCCATAATTTACTTCGACCTCACTTCCTATGTATGCCGTGATTCCGTCGGAAAGATTCGACGTTTCAAAATACGGAATTTTTTCGACAGTAATATTTTTTGTTAATTGTTTGTTTGCCGTCGGCAATATCTGCACTTCATGAGCTTCAGAGTGTACCACGTATTCACCGTCATAGATTTCCACTCCGGCAACACTTCGGGCGGACAATGTGCCGCGTAGCGTTGCTGATGTTGCTGACAATGTGCCGTGTAATTTTTCCATCAGTACGTCACCTCTTCCAGGATGCAAAATTCGTGTGGTGGAATAATGGTATCAACGTACCCATCTGCACGTTTGAGCTCTACATCGTAGATATACGCCCCAAATGTTAAGCCTTCTGTGTCCGACGGATTGATGGTTAATTCACCGCCCGTGATAATCTTCTGCAGTACGATGTTTGGATTTCTAACAGTCCTGCGTACTGTAAAAGTTAAAACATCATCATCGTTTAACGCAACTTCTTTGCCATTCATGTCGGTAACAGTGATGCTAAATTGTCCACTGTCGCCTCGGATTAAGCTGATGTTATTATCATTCACTCGGAACACTCTCGTCACCTCCCAAAGTTATGGCGTTCACCTCGTCAACACTCTTGCATGCATCTACTTCAACCTGTTTCGCCCATCCTGCTTGCTTGCAGCTGCCTATATGCATCGACAAGTCCGCCATCCACTGCATAACCTGTGACGGCTTCAGCCAAAACACTTCCTTGCTGTTCTTGCCTTCCGCAATGCCACGGACCGGGCAGCCATCGGGATACTTCTTTGCAAACAATGGTGTTTCTACATTCAAGGCAATGCCCTGCATGGTAAGTTGCGTTTCCTTGTCACTGTCATAACGTACAGGTTCACCGCTTGCCTCGCTTACAAAACCGCCCGTGATGCTGGATGCCGTCCACTGTGTAACCTCATACAACTTGCGCTGCTTGGCGTACCACAACGGCTCGACATCTATGTATTGCTCCCACAAGCTACACCATGGATAATATACACGCTCGTTGGCTTTTATCGGGCAAGGTGCATTGACAATGTTTATTATTTTGTTGTTTTGGTCGACTATACAAATCATTTATAACGCCCCCAGTTGTTTGATAGTGATCGTACCAGCCTCGCCGTCAACAGCAGCTTGATAGCGACTCCACGTTAGTTCGCCAGCTATTCCACCAGCAGCACTAACAGCACCACTATTTTTTATAGTGGTGGATATGATGTTAATTGTTCCACCACCACCACCACCACCAGGAGCAGTATAATATCTTTGTCCATTTTCGCCATTGCCACCATCGGCAGAAATCTTACTACCTTCCAATAAGGCGACCTCGGGAGCAATAATTGATATGCCATATCCGCCGCCACCACCGCCACCAGACGTGTACCCACCAGAAACATCAGCACCACCACCACCGCCGCCGCCATTGCCGCCATAAGCAGTTCCTATGCTGACACGTGAGTTACCACCCGCGGCACCTTTGGTGCTGCTACCACCACCACCTGCACCACCATAGCCACCACCTGTGCCATCTTGCCCTGCCGTAGCATCCCTGCGTTTGTCGCTATTGTCATCGCCAGTAAGCCAGCCTCCATTACCGCCCATTGCACCGCCTGCGCCACCTGCGCCGTTAACTCCAGGACTGCCGTTGCCGTTGATAGTGCCTGCTATAACAACACTGCCTGTTGCTTTGATAACTAATTGCTGATTGACACTTACGGTCACGCCAGCTTTGATAAATACCCTTTTATAATTTTTCACGCCGCCGATAGTGCAATCTGCTTCCGGAATAAAATCTCCATCACTTCCATCGCCTCTGTCAGTGTACCAGCTAGGGTATTTATTGGACTGCACCGCCGCCAATGTGCCCATGCCTGTATAACTAATCTGCACAATCTTGCCAGCATCAACAGCAGAAAACTCAATCAGCCCTGTGTTCCAATTATCGTTGCCGTCTGCTTTGGTTGAGTAATCGGGGCGAAACTCTCCCGCTGCAGGAGTTGCCGCAACCTCGGTCAATGCTGATGCAGTGACTGCACCTGTTGTGCTGTCTACCCATACGGCTCGGATGTTGCTAGGGTCCTGCTTCTCGGGCACCTCGTTCAACCTTATTACATAGGGCGATACGCTTGGAATAATATGCGTTTCCGTCAAATTGATGTAGGTTGTTGTTCCACCGTCACCTACGAACGGATTGATTCTGATATTGCTCGGTTCGCTCATTTACTTGCCGCCTTTCCTGTTTTATTCGTCGCTTGCTGCAGCAATTCATTGTTACGTGCATTGCGCTCAATATCTAGCAAATACTTGCTGATGGGAGGTGTCGGAGGCTCCCCCAGCTCCATATCACACATAATGCCATTATCGCCGCTGACAGTGTATTTCAGCTTTGTAATTGGATATTTGCGAGCCTTGCCGTCTGTGTCTGTAATCAATGCCTGACCATCTACGGACAGCCTGCGCACCCAAAACACACCATCAGGCTTCGGGTAATTAAGCTCTACACCGCCCACCTTAGCGGACAACTTAGGCTCTTTCACCTTGTCAAGCTCTGACTGTCCCCAACGTTCTGCGTCCGCTGCTGTGTATGCTGTTGGTAACGTCCACACCGCCTCTGACACGCCGTATTGCTCTTGGCTCTGCTTATCCTCTACTGTTGCAAGCCAGCTCTCACCCGCTTCGTCCACACTTGCACCCTTGATACGTGCGTAATTTACTATCTTGCTTATATCTTGGTCAGGCAGGAAACTGTTCAAGTGCGCCCCTACCCAAAAGCGTGCCTCTTCGTTTATCTCGTCAGTACGTGGCTTGAAATAAAATTCGTGGTATTCATCCACGCCGTAAACAAAATCAGTCGCAAATTCGGAAAGCTGCTCTAAGGCTTCCTTTGCGCTCACACCATCGAAAACAATCTTGCTTATGCGGTAACCGACATTGTAAATCTTGCTGCCGTTAAACACGATGCCTGTTTTTCGCTCAACGAGCCTGCAAATCTCTCTTACAATATCAGCTATTTCCCTGTTAGTGTATTCGGCAAATATCAGCACCTTGCTAAGCTTATCAAAAAAGCCGTAGCAAGTGATTTTAAAATCTGTAGCAGTGCCGCCGCTGTCAGGACGTGTCAAAACTTGCCCACTGTACCAGGGCCGCTTATCACCGAACAAATAAATATCTACACGTTGGCCATACATGATTTCCGTAAACGCAGGGAACTGCTTAAACGTAATCGTGCAGCTTCCGCAGCCATTCTTTGCAAGCTCAAACTGCAGCTGCGAGAACGGATTATTTTCTGTGCCGTTGGAAAATATGGCGGTCTTTGTGCCGTCTCTGTTGAAAAATATAACTTGAACAGCATCAGGGATATACGTGATACTGCCTGCGGTTCCGCCTCCGCCTGTTCCACCGCCACCTGTTCCGCCTCCGCCTTTCTTTTTTTGCCCTGCCCCCCACACAAACGAGCCGTATAAACTTGATCCGAAAATAATGTTGCTCATGCTAACCACCTATTACGCCATTTGATAACCACCTTGCCCTCGCTGCCTTTAATCTCATAGGTATTTGTCCCAGGCTTTGCAGTCAAAAAATGGCCACTGAAAGCATTGATAGCATTGTTTGCATCACGCCGCACTGTTCCTGCTTTGGTGTCTATAGTCAATACTGCAGGATTTGTGAGCAATGTGTCAGCCACACGCATCGTCTTGCCACTCTCAATGTGTCTGAACGTCACATCAGCCATTGTCATTCCGGTGCGAGGAACTAAAGCAACGCTCAATGGTGTATCTACAGAACCTGCGTTAATAATTGTTACTGTTGTTCCCTCATCGGGCAAGATATATCCTGCCTTGCTACTTTCGCTGTCTGCATACCTAAACGGGTCGGCCAATAATAACGTAATATCAACATCAGCTCGCTGCCCTTGATAGCCTTTAATCCATTTTGCTTGGCTGGATGCCATGCAGGATACATTATAAAAGCCATTGCCCATAGACAAGGTGTAGTCCTGTTGGTAAAACAATCTTAGCAATTCATTCAGCCGCCAATCATAATCAGCTTGATTCGTTCCACTGATTAAAAAGCTCAGCTTAATCTTTTTGCCGTCTATATAGCCGTCGCCTGTGATGGTCGAGCCGTGGCTATATCCACGTTTTGAAGCTGTTGCTCTTACTGTCAGATCAGCGCATGATTCCAGGCTATACCTGTACGGGAGCTGCTGGCCATTGATAACAAGCGGATAAGTCACCTTATCGTTATATTTTGCTCTCAAAAAATCACCCCCGCATACCCATTGCAAGTGTATATTCAAAATCTGCCATCAATCCGTCATAGTCAGTGCCATTGTTAATGTCGCCGTAGTTGTTAAACTCAACCACTGTACCGCCACCGCCACCGCTGCTTACAGCTCCACCAATGGCATAACCATTATTTAAAGCATTCAGCAGGGGCAATCCTAGCCTGCGTACGGCCTTTGCATTGATAACATATTCGCCATTGCTGAGCATGGCGGGAATGCTATCGCTAGTGCCCGTGCCTGCACCAAACACGGGGCCACCATTTGCCTTCTGCATGATGTTGCCAGCCGTGATACTGCCCAACCCAGCCGCTGTCATTGCCGCTGTCGCCGCTGCATAAGCTGGCGGACCTGCTATCGGGCCAAGTGTGGCAATACTCTTTTGCACCGCTGCAGGTACGGCCGCTGATGCTTCTTTCGCACTGTTTGCCGCATTCTCTACGGCTTGCTTTTTACTCAACAGCTTCTCCAACACAGCCGCTGCCTGCTTCTTAATCATGAACTGTATAAACATATTGACAATGCTTTTCGTGATGTCCTTAAACACATCTGACAGCTTGCCGCCCTCTGTGATAACATCAGCAATGCCACTTGCAAGCTGATTCTTAATTGTCTCGCCTGCCTGCAGTTCAAAGTCAAGCATGTTTTGCTGGCTCTCCATACGCCAATCAAGTAACTGTTGCCGTAGTTCCTGTTCCTGCTGCAGTGCAACCATTTTTGCCTCCTGCTCGGAATTGAGATATTCCAGGAACTTTTCTCGTTCCTGCTCATTGAATGCAGCATTCATATCGGCCTTCGCTGCCTGCAGTGCTGTCTCAAGGCTGATGCTCTTTTCGTATGCCTGCTGGTCAATAGCATCTTTCAATGCCTGCTCTTGCGCAAGGCTCGCCGCATATAACGCATTTCGCTCATCGTACAATGCTTTTGCTTTGGCTATGCTTTCCGCATTGCCTGTACGCTCTGCGCTTGCTCTCAACGCCTCTGCTTCCTGCACCGCCTGCAGCTGCTTGCTCAACATTTCGTCAACAGCCTTCATCCTTGCCTGCTTCTCTTGGTCAATCTTCGCAAAGACTTGGTCGCTGCCCTTTAGCCCTGCAGTCGCTATGTCTAAGCTCATCTTGTCGAAGTCCTCTTGCAAGTCCTTTGTTGCCTTGCCTGCTCTGGTCAAGGCTTCCGAAACTCTGTTGACTTCGCTTTCGAGCTGGCCAAAACCTCTACTGCCGCCGCTGCCTCCACTACCTACAGAACCTACCTTCGGGACTGCTAACCCCGATAAATTTACAGTGCCTTTCGGCTTCTTCGGTGCTGTGGCTTCCTCTGCTGGGGCGATCGTCTTGCCCTGCACCTGTTTCGGCGCGGTCTTAAACACTTTGCTGAGGAAATCACAAGCCTTCTGTGCAAAATCCCTAAAATACTTCAAAGCATTATTCAGCCAGGCTCTTAAATCGTTCACCCACTCAGGGCAGTATCCTGCGAACTTATTAAACATATCGCCGACCATCTCAACAGCTCCGTCTGCCATTGCATGAATCAGCATCACGATGCCTTCAGCCATCTTTATAACAGCCTGCAGGACTATGTTCACCGCTATTGTTACGGCCTGTACAAGCTCGTCCCAATACACAACAACAACGCCAATGGCAGCCCCCACCAATCCCAACGCACCAATAACGGGGAGGCTCACACCGATAAACGTTGCCATTGCTGCAGCTGCAGCAATCAATCCACCGACAAGCACAGTACCTAACACTGTACCAACCGCCGCAATGCTTGCTACAAGGGCAGGAGGAACGCTGTCCTTGATAACATCTGTAAAGCTCTTTCCTGCATCCCTGCCAGCCTGCAAGGCCTGTGTGAAATTGCCCAGCTCTGTGCCTACACTCTTTAAAACCGCCTTAATATCAAGACCATCTATAAGATAATCACCAATCACAGCCGCAGTAATGCCTACTGTTTCTTCGATGTTGGCGCAAAGGCCTGTAATCTCTTCGGCAGTTTTGGCCATCATACCACCATAGGTATCATTCATGCCGTCGGTCAAAACCTTTACGGCCGTCAAGCTGTCAATCATGCCACGCTCTGTCATCTCTTTAATTTCTAAGATGCTCTTGCCGGATGCTTCGGCCAACATTCCCCAAGCATCAATTCCGGCATTAGTGAGCTGCATAATGTCTTGCGTCTTAAGTGTGCCGCTAGTCCTAATCTGTCCCATTGCATAGGCTATCTGCTGAACACCTGCAGTTCCCTTGCCTAAACCGGATGCAGCATCACCCAACGTGCGCAGGGTAGGGATAATCTCTTTCGCCGTGAAGCCAAACGCCATCAGTTGCTGGCCTGCCTGTACAACACCAGGAACGTCAAACGGAGTATCAGCCGCAAACTTCTGCAGGTCTTTCATCATCTGCGTGCCCTTGCTGGCACTCTTAAGCATTGTCTGAAATGCTATCTCGTATTGACGCATTTGTGCTGACGCCTTGATGCAAGATACGCCCATGCTGACAATTCCCTTGGCAATATCAGCAATAAAATTGTCCACCTGCACAGCTCCAATAGCATTTATGGACTTGTTCACGCTGTCAAGCGCCTTGCTTGCCTTGCCGCATGCAGTGTTGACCTTTGTTGCGCTGTCCTTTACCCTGTTAGCCATATCATCAAACTTCTTGCCTGCGTTGCTGGCCTTGTTGCCTGCGTTGTCAATCTTCGCCCCTGCATCGCTCGTAGCTTTTGCCGCGCCCTGCATTGCCTGCTCAAATCTCGAACTGTCTGCGGTAATCTCAACTTTAACTTGCTTAGCCATCGCTCTCACCCCCTCCATATAACTCGTCAAGAAATGCACGATCATCATCGGTTATTCGCCCGTCAAATCGCCCATCATTGAATATATCTTTTAACTTCAAAGTCTTTTTTGAGGACTTGCCAGCATAATTCGCAATATACACCGTCACCAATGCGGCCAGCATATTTTCCTGCTGTTGCCGTCTCCACCTGTACCCATTCCAGATGTTTATAACATCGGTCGGCGTCATGTATGCACATTCTTCGGGAGTCTTTTTCAGAATGGCGTAGAAAATCCACTCTACTTTAGAAAGCCACTCTGAAAAAGAAATTACTTCCCCTCGGCTTCTTCTTCCTTATCTTCCAGGGCAGTCAAAATCTCATCGAACGGGCCTCTGTCGCTCACAACCAGGCCACAAATACCCAACGCCGCCAACATTCTCAGCCGCAGGTCAATCATGCCGTTTTCTACCTCTGCACAATAATCCGCAATCCAGCTATCAAGCTTGTTGCGGCTGATGCCTCTTTCGTATACCTTCAACGAGCAATACAGGCAGGCAATAATCTCGGTAACGCTCCATTGCTCTTTCTGCATCAAAGAAAAAACATTATGGCTCGGCAACATTGCCTCCAGCTCTTCCAATGCTCCAATCGTGAATTTTGCTTCTCGTTCTTCACCGCCGATTTTAATATTTACGCTCTTTTTAATCATCTGTTGTTCCTCCTAAAAAAATAAAAGGGCAGTATAAAATATACCGCCCCCACTCTTAGCCTCTCGGGTCTGGCATTGCATCCTGCGTTTTGGGAGCACCCTTGCCCTTTAAAGTGACACTTAGAATCGCTGCATCGTCATGAGCTGCAGTTTCTTCCATGCTAGTAATGCTATACCAATTAATGACGCTTCGGCCGCTCTTGCTCCATCTTAGCAGATGTACAGGCTCGTCAGCTTCAAACGCTGCCCATAACTCTTTCACCGCTTGCTCTGCAGGCTTTACAATCAACTCTACAGTAAGTTCGGTGCTCTTCACGCCTGCTTCCGCATCGCCATAGCCATCGCTGGTCTTGTCGGTCAGGTCAATTTCTTCAGCGCTTGCGCTATAATCTGCGCTGCGCTGGCCACCTAGCAAAGTCCATTTCGGGCTTTGCTCGCTTGCAGCCTCTCCATAATTGAGGAACACAAGCACATTCTTGCCTAACAGCTTCTCGCTGGTACTTTTCATCTTAGGTCGTACAGCCACCATGTTATACCTCCATATCATATTCGACTTGATATTCCAACAGCATCGCTACCGCCTTTGTATTGTTGGCCACTGCGCCAAATACAACACGCTTGACTAAGCCGTTGTCAATCATGCCGCCTAAATCGTTATTATGCAACACCTCAAACAGGGTGTCGCTCAAATCATCAATATCAGTTGTGCCGTTAATATCCAACACATAAATGCTATAAACTGCCGTTGCTGTGCATACATCATATGCATCTTGCTCAAAGGTAACCTCATCGCAAGAAATTGTACCCTCAACACCTTTGCCAGCGGAAGCACCTACGATATTAACGTTCCATTTTACGCCCGGCACTGCTTCCTTGATAATGTCAGCAAGTGCGTTTGTAACTTCTCTCGCTCTGCTCATCGGTTAACCTCTCATAAGGCTAATGGTAGCACGGCTAGTGCCACCTGCACCCGTAAAATCATTTGCGTTAATCATGGCAGCCAGCATCTTTACTTCCTTGCCATATAGTTCGGCCTTCTGCGCAAACACATCATCATGCCTGCTTCCGTCAAATGTCACGCTCGCATCTGTGCCAACACTGGCCACAGCACGCACATAACAGGCGTAGGCAACGCCCAAACGCTTCACATTATGACTTATAGGCTGTTGTATCTGTGCAACGCCGTAACGCGCCGCTATGCTCTCTAGGTATGCGTTCGCTTCGTCAACATCATCTTGCGTAACAAGCAAAACCCTGTCGGCAATGTTATCAAGTGTAATAAATTCCACTACAAGCCCTCCGCTAAATTATCAAGTGCTATCTGAAAGCGCTTTTCTATCTTTGGCAGTTCCTTTTCTGCGGCCGAATACAAAAACGGGTCGGCCTTTATGCCAGGGTGTCGCACCTTCTTTGCAAAGATAAACTCGTTACCATTCACCCATCTTAAAGCCTTCTTACTTCGTGGCACTATGTTATGCGCCTTCGTGCCTTCATGCAGGAATACACCGTAGGGGACTGCTGGGGACAGAAATATTTCTGCCCGTGCATCTTCCACCGCAGTTTCTACACCCGAGCGTTCCATATTGCCCGACCTTGTTTTGTATCTATGATGAGTGGCCGCATGCTCTTTAATGTCACGTGCGGCCATCTTCATTTGAACCCGAACCATCTGCCGAACCTTTTCCGGCGCTGCTTCAAATGCCTTGACTAATTTTTCAAGGTCACAATCAAGCTTCAGCTTCATCTTTCGCAGGCTCTTCCTTTACATGCTCTTCGGGCACCTTGTCAGCGCACTTTTTCGGTGCCTCGCACTCTTTGTATCCGCTATTCTTGAACGCTGCAATCTGCACAGGATGAGTGAGCTCTAACGTTTCTTTACCATTAGTTAACCACATATAACGTCACCTCTTATTCGTGAGTATGCTTATAAATTGCTTTTGCTTTGTTGGTCAAAATAAATGCATCGTAGTAAATGCGGCCTTCCACCAATGCACCATTGATGCCAGGCGGATTATCGTGAATCTTGTACTCGGTCAACTTCACAGGCGCACAACACGCTGCAGGATGGGTAATAATAAAATCAGTCTTTGTCGGCATATAAGTGCTAGGAACTACGATAATGGCCACGCCATCAATCATGCCGACCTGGCCTTTAACCAACATATCCTGCGCAATGTCGGATGCCTTTACAAAGGTTGCGTCCAACTTGATGGACTTGTAAAACGCAGGGGTAACATAAGCGACACGGTTTGCTAAGGGCACCTTTGCGTCAGTCAGCGCAACTTGACCATCTAAAAACGCAGAATATGCATTTTTATCGGTGATTACTGCAGGGGTGGCGGATGTACCTGCACCAGCTGCAATCTTGCTCAGACGATAAATATCAAGCTCGGGAATAACCTGTTCGTCAATCTGACGGGCCAAAGCCTTGCCTGCTTCCTTCAACAGCATCTGATCGTTTAAATTGCCCTTGTCAATGGTGAAAGTAAATGCTCTATCACGGGACAAGGTCAGCTCCTGCAAAGTATCGTCCAACTCTGCCGGAGTGCCATAACGGTTTGCACCAGAACGGGTATAATCGCCCATCTCAACAGTGCCAATGGAATAAACCTTTACAGTTTTTACTCCCACAAATTCATATTCGTTGTTTACCGCAGGGGTAGTCACAGCGCCCAGGGTAAATCTTTCGTCAACTTTGGTAGAATACTTTTCTGCATAATTTACAGTCATAACTTAATACCTCTCTTTGTTTAAGCTCCAAAACCTTCAAGGAAAGCATCAGCGCCACCACCAGCACCACCGCCAGCACCACCGCCGCCGTTGTTGTTGACCTTGACTGCCCAGGCATTGTCTTTCAGCCAGCTATTTACGCCATCCTCAACGGATACATCTTTGCCGTCAGCACCTGTATATGCAAGGCTATCATCATCGTTAACCTTGATATTATCCAGCAGCAGCTTTGCCATGTCCTTCGGCGCTGCAGCATTGCCCTTTGTCAAAGCCTCTACTGCCTTCGCCATCTTTTGGCTTGCAATGTACTTTGCTTTCTGCTCGTCTGCCTGCTTGGTCATATCTGCGAGCTGGGTAGTAACAGTCTCAACCTGCTTTGTAAGTGTGGTAATCTGCTTTGCAACCTCATCAGGCTTTTTGCCGCCTTGGGCAAATTGGTCAAGTGTGGCCTTCATGCCTTTTGCTTTCTCAACAACATCTTCGCCATCAGCCAGGCCAACAGCTTCGAGAACATTCTTCAGCTTAGTTGCGTTCTGCTCTCCAGCAATACGATTCTTCTTTGCTTCGTTGTTCAGTGTGTTAATTTCCGCTTTAATGGCAGTGATAAGCTCTGCACCATTCTCAACCTTTTCAAGCGCGGTGTAAACGTCTTTTAATTCCATGTTCTATACCTCCGTATATACGGGCCTCCGCCCACCTTTTGCCTCTCCAGGCATATAAAAAAGCAGACTCCGAACGTAATGTTCAAAATCTGCTTAATCAATCATGTAATTTTTACAAGGTCACTTTCCTTTTCCCTTTCTTCTTTCAAAGTAAGGTTTGCATGCCTTGGTAAATCGTTTTGCTTCTTCTCGCAACTCCCTATTTTCGTCCGGCGAGCCTCCATCTAAACCTGTAGGAAAAGTGTCTCGGTATGGGTCGTATTTCTCAAAAATCTCCATTCTTCTGCGAAGATGCTCTGCAACCAATTGTCTAGCCTCTGCATCCGGCAGCTTAGCTACATATGCAGCATCATCAGCCTTTTGCCTAGCCCTATCCTCTTTTGTAACCATTAGCCATTCTCCTATAATCGTACTTATATTTTTTTGCAAGAATTTCATTTATTAAGTGGTATCCATCTATATCCATATCAATTTCTAAGCCCTCAATAAAATTTTTGTCTAAAACCTTTGAATACGCATCTTTACTAAATTCGTACAAAATTTCATCATAGGATTCGCTCAAAGTGCCAGGCTTGCGCTTTATTTCATACACAAAGCCTTCGTCAAATCCCCTTAAAACGGAAAATTTATGCTTGAAAAATTCCCCTAGGTCAAATTGACTGAACGAATATCTTGTTTGGTCTATCGGATGGTTATGCGTCATGTATGCACCTTGCAACACATCATCACTCAGTACGTTAATGTTGACGTTTGCCTCTCTGCCTTTTACATAAAAAGTGCGACCATCTTTAGCAATTATTATAGCATTCTCGTGTTCACTAGGCAAGAATATGTTCTCATAAAACTTCAGCGTATCCATAATTCGCTCTTTGGGACAAACACCCAAATATTTATATTCCCCTACCCTAACATCAGGGAACACATCTTTAGTGTTTATATTTCCCAACCTGCTTTCGGGCGCTCTGAAATCAACATAGCTACGCATATAACTACGCCAATCCTCGCCACGCTCCCAAGCAGCAGTTCCCTTGATGCCTAACACCTCTTTACGGCGAGCCTCTGATAAATTCTTCAGCCATTCGTTCCCCCCTGCCTGCACCCGCTCGTCCTGTTCCTTCATGTTAATCTCTCCCATGAAGATTTCTACATAGCGGCACAGGCAATGCGGATGCACTGGTATCTTAGGGACGCTGTTCTTAGGGTAAACTCCCTTCCCAAGTCCGTACAGGTCTGCCCCTGCATACAGGTCGCAAATGTCGAACTTCGGGTGCCTTGTGCCTAGCTTGAACCTTATTGCAACAACATCTTCGTCATCCATTGCCTTACGCAAGAATCCGTCTGCATATGCTCTTGCCATCTCCGTTCTTACAATACGCTCCGCAACATAGCGTGACTTTTCATTGACTGCTACCTGTATCGCCTTTTCTAGCTGTTCTTCCGTGCCTTCCTGCACTGCCTTCACAAGTTGGGCGTATGACGCACGGAGGGCCTTGTTAGGCGCTCCATTCCTGCCGAGCCTTACAATCCTACTCATCGCTTTTACTTGCGTCTGTATGGCCTTCCTGTCGCCTAGCGTGGCCTTTCGCACTTGCTTGACATATTGCGGAAGGTCCTGCGCCCTCACAACGTCCCCGCCCTGCTCATATCCATCGTACAAAGCACGAGCCGCATCTGTCCACGCTGCATTTCGCCGCATCTGCTGTCTGACTGTATCAGCAATCATATTATGCATCTTCTGCTCCGCTCCATGCAGTTTCTCGGATAACTTCATGCCGCTGCTGTCCCATGATTCAGCAAGGTTGCGTGCCCATTCCTTCTTCACTTCGCCAGCAACAACACCAGGCACAATACCATAGCCATACGCTGCCGCCTCTACCAATGACGCATGCACATTATCCAACCTAAACACTTCGGGGAACTCTCTGCGCACAACATCAATGGCAGCATCAATCTTCCCGTCATGCAAAAGCAAATCATACAGGCGGTAAATAACCTTGTTGGCCTGCTTGCCCCACTCCGCATTAAGCCTGTTTATTAAATCTATCAGCTCTTGATTATTCTTCGCCATTGCCTTCACCGCTGTTAATATAATCTAACTTCTGCTGTTCCTGCAGGTTGCGGTATTCTTCCACCAGCGTGTCAAATTCGTCCGCCTTCAGCTCCGGCAAATAACTTGTCAGTATACGTTTAAACACTTCAAGATTAAAGCCATCACCAAAATTCAGCCCTTTGGCAACCTCTGCGTTAGCAAGTTCCTGCTCAACCTCGGAAATCTTGAAGTCGCTCGGATAGTTCACCTTGTAATCAAGTGCAACCCCCGTCCAGATGCTAAACATTCTTGCAACCTTCATTTCGGCATTTTCTACAGTGTCGGCGAAATCTGACAAAATCTGATTGGTTGCCTCATAATCCCATGCTTTCGCCTGCCCGCTCTGTAACTTGCTCGAACCTGTCACATTGACTACAACGGCCATGCGGTAAATTTCCTGCTGAAGGTTCGCAATCTGCGTGGCCAACACTGTCGCAGGGTCTGCTGGGGGCGCAATGAATGCAGGGGCGTGACTGCTGTCTACAGGGTAACTCAATGCATTGTTAGTACCTAGTGTAATTTCTTCTTCTGCGCCGCTGCTCGGGTACGTCAGCACGCTAAATGTCTGATTCATCATAATTTCATTCAGCCAGCTGCACATATTGAAAATTGCTAAGTTGGCACGGGCCGCACTTGCAAATTCGCTCGGTGGGAAAGCATCATGTGTCTTGTGTTCCCTGCTGAACAACGGAATCACGGGCACACATCCGATATGCCAACTTCCCTTACGTTCCCCCTTACTACTTCTTAAAGTCCACCCCTCAGCCGTCATAGTGCGTGTAGCAGGGGTATACTCATTATCTGCATCAGGCTCAGCATACACAAATTTAGTAATACGCCCGAACTTATCCAACGCAACCTCTTTGACTGCTATTGCGTCAACAATAAATGCATACGGCAGGTTGTTTCTGTCCCTCTCATAATCTGCCAATGAATTTACTGCAAGTCCTTCGGCCATGTCCATTACAATATACGCCACGCCGTTCAGCTTGGAACTGTGTGCAGCCTTCTTCATCAGCTTGTCAATTCCATCACCCAGGAAATTTACGTCATTTGCAAACAACTCCCACGCCTTAACTCCAGGGCCTGCATAATCACGCACAGCCAATGTCTTAAACACAGGCGCAACGTGTGCATCTACACAAGGCTTGATATAGTTCAGATAATAACTCAGCTTCTGCCTTAAACTGTACTTGTCTGCAGCTTCTCGCTTATGCCTTACGAGATATTCGCCCGTCTGAAAACCTCCACGCCCTGCGTATGCATCCTCCAGCAACTTATATAATTCCGTCTTATCATTCCGCATGTTCTCACCCTCCTAAAAATCTACCCTTGTCGGCGTTGTCTTAATTCTCTCTGTGATGCTCTCACATATGCCCGTCAGTGCATCCTCAGCATCATCATGGATGTTCTTGCCCTCTTTTTGGTAGGCGGTCAAGCTCTTGTAAAGCTCGGACCACCTGTTATGCCACCCCTTCGGGAAGTAAATATGTTCCATGCACCATGTTGCGTTGCTCAATATCCTTGCCTGCTTGTTGCGGTGCTGGGTGAACCAACGTACTTTTGTTACGCTGCCCCCTTTTGCCTTCAGCAATCGCTCCACATTCCTCGCAAAGCCACGGCCGCCGTTGTTGCTCTCAATATCGGCAACCTTCACACGATTCTTATACAACATCTCTGCCACCGCAGGCTCGGTATATTCCATGGCCTTTTGAGTGTAAACCACATCTAGGATATAAGCATCATCGCTGAAAGTAACACCATAACAATAACTAGCCAGGTAGTCGCTACCTGTATCGGCAGTATCTGTATAGCTGGCAATTCTTTTGAATAATGGCAGCTCTCCATCATATGTCTTGAAGCCGCTATATAATCTGCCCTTGATGTCGATAGGCTCTTGCTGGTAGTTCGCACTCCATATGTCGAATCCCATTGCTTTTTTCTTCTCGCTGCAACTCTCCCATGACAGTATTTCATCACATAACATTCTTCCATCGTCCTGCACCGCCTTCATGTTGATATGCACAGCATTGCCGCCATAATGCTCCAGCACACGCCCTGCCAAATCATCAGTCGCCCACCTTGTCATAACTATGATAATCTTGCCGCCTTCCTCCAAACGGGAAAGCATAGTGTTCGTGTACCATTGCCAGTGTTTTTCCTTTGCTGATGCATTATATGCTTCCTCTGCACTCTTGATAACATCGTCAATGATAAGCAAATTACAGCCGAAGCCTGTTGCTGTGCCGCTAGGTGATGTTGCAAGGTAGTTATTGTATCCACCTTCCAACCCCCAAAGGTTCGCTGCTCCATCACCCGATTTTATTCGTACATTGGGAAATACATCGTTGAACACAGGTATAAAAGCATCTGCCTTTTCCTCGTTGATGCTGTCACGCACACCTTTTGCAAATGTCTTTGACAATACCTCGTTATAACTGCCCGTCATTACCTTTAAGCTGTTGTCCATGCCTAGCAGCCATTGTACAAACATCTGCAGTGTTCTGCTCTTTCCATGTCGGGGCGGCAGGTCCATAACAAGCACTTTTTTGTCGCCTGCATAAAACTCTTGCAGTACGTCGCACATCTCCTGCAGATATTCCCTGCGCTCTTTATAAAATCTCGGTGCCATCAAGTGGCAGAAATCAAAAAACCGCCTGCGGGCAAGCTCAACACTTGCACCAAAGGCGATTCGCTTCCGGACTTCATCACGCATCTTCAGCACCTTCCATCTTTGCCAATGCTCGTAGCTGTCTGTCGCTCAGTCCTTCGTATGGATTTTTAACCTCGGCAGCCATGCGGATTTCCTGCTGGTCGCTCTGTCCAAGGTAATTTTTACCGAGGAAGATGGCCATTGCCGGGGACTTCTCCGCTAGCTGCCATTGCTTCCTGCGCAGGGAAATTTTGCCGCCTGCTCTTTTTTGTGTGAATATTTCGGAGAAAGATTTCCCGTAGGTATCTTTACACCATCTCGTCAACGTCTTGTCGGTCACCCCGAAAAAATCACAAATCTCGGCCTCCGTTGCCTGCATAAAGCACAGCTTCTCAAATTGTTCTATCGGGATACTCTTCTTCGGCCTTCCTGTTCCCATTCTTACCACCTCACTTCTTCCATGTATCAGATAAACATCCAATCGTTCGGCACATCTGCCATCTTCAGCATCATCTCGTTAGGCGCTGTCAATCTGCAGGGAACGTCGCATTTTGCAATATTGGTAAAATATTCCTGCTTCTTCTCCAAAATATTCTCGTCCATCACATGGCCTACAATCTCATACGGCTTGTGGCAGCAGTACATGACTTCTCCACGCTCATTTATGGCTATCTGCGTGCTGTTGGCCACGCATGCAGGAAAACGCCTTCTTACCGCGCCAAATTTGTAATTCAGCACCAATCTTTCGTCCTTGATGTTGGCCAGATAGCTCATAATCAACTTTCGCTCTTTCTCATTGTCCGGCTGGTTATAGTATTCGCCCGCTGTGCTTTCTACAGGGCGAATGACAATCTTGTCCACGTCCTCACTTTTCCAGAACGTCCAAAACTCCGCTGATTCCATCCAGCTCTTGCCTACACACTGAACAACAAGCTGAGTCTTTGCCCCTGCCTGCTTCAGCTCCCGTCTGTACCTGCGCACATTCTCAACAACGGCTTCGAAGCTGTCTACACCTCTGACCGCCTTATAGCTCTCACTGTCCCATGCATCTACGGAAATCTTTGCGAATACAGGCTCCATGTAGCAGTAGCGGTTGAAGTTGGTATTTATGCCATAATTTACGCCGTTGCTCTCCAATGTCTTTACAATCTGCGTAAAATCGGGATTCACTGTAGGCTCGCCACCACCTGTCAGAATCATGCCTTTTACGCCCAGGTCAAGCAGTCTGTACATATACTTTTCAAAGTCCGCTGCTCTCATATAGCGTGGCTCGGTCTGCAATTCCTTCCAACGGCCATACGCACAGTATCCACATCGGTTATTGCAGTAATTTGTCAAGAAAATATCTGCGGTAATAGGCAGCCCTCTTCGCACATTCTCCATGTTGTAAATCAGTTTATTGTCACTAATCATTCCTTCTTCCACCTTTCGTCAATGATACATGGCGCACAATTATTCCAGCTAACAGCATGATGTATCCTAGCGTGCTTTGAACTCATTGCACGGACCTTCACTGCAAAGGGAGCAAATATAACGCTGCTGAACGGCTTCGTATAGCCTCCGCTCTCTTTGTATACCTCAGTCATGCCACCAGCAAGCTTCTGTGTCGGCTCTGGTGTAATCCCACACTTCGTAAATGTGAAAAACAGCTTACCCCTGTTGCTCAATGTTACGTATGTGCTTACATCCTCATTCTGCTTTCCGCAGAACCAAAACCGCCGCTCTACATCACAGATAAAGCTGTTCATTGCTTTTCTTGCAAGGCCTTTTTTGAAAAATCCGCCATTGATTCCGCCAATAAAATCGCCGCCCTGTGCCATAGCAATAGTTGTTGTCTTTGTGCTTTCCATGAATCCGATCATGGATTCTATAACCGCATCAAGGTTCGGAAGTAGCCGTTCCCTCAATCGTCCATCATGCTTATCTTTTTTATACATGAAGCGCTTAATATCATCGTCAAGCTCCATGAAATAGCGGTAGCCTAAACTCTTTGCCACATCAAAACAAGCATTTCTTGCATATACAATCGCTCGCATATCTCCGTCATTAGTGCCTGTATCAATAATGGCAGCCATTGCCTTTTTATCAAACACCTGCACCCGGTCCACTCCATACTCCCTGCGGTAATCGTCAAGCTGTCTGTCCAGGTCATCACACAATATATACCAATCGCCCGTATATCCCGAACCTTCTAATGCCTTTATTGTTGTTACGCTGCCTGCCCTGCCATTGCTGCAGATAAATATACAGAAATCATTCCTCATTTTCGGTAAGTTCCTGTAATGTCTTTGACAGCTCTACATAGCCTTTTGCTATTGCGTCCTCGTAATCAATAATCACCAGCGCAGAATCCTCCATCAGCTCCTGCACATCCTTCGGCGCTTGGGCATAATATTCGGCAATGTACTTGTAATTAAAAACATAGTGCCTTGTCGCTGCCATCTTCAAAAATTCCTTAATATCCTCGGGAACGTCTGAACCTTCTATGCGTTCCACAAGCTCATCATGCTTGCAGTGATCGCAGAGCATTTGCAGTGTTACGTCATCCCCCTGCACCTCATATTGCGGTATTTTTGTTTCACTGTTGTACATCGGGGGGGCACTTTCTTCCATGTCCAAATCAGGGAAGCCAAAATCAGCCATATCAATATCCACAATCTCGGCCAGCTCCTGCTCCAGCAGTTCCATGTCCCACTCTGACAACTCAGCCAGCTTATTGTCCGCCAATCTGAACGCCTTCACCTGCTCATCGGTCAACCCTGCTGCACGGATACAGGGGACTTCTTCCAGCTTCAGCTTCTTGGCAGCCTTCAGGCGTGTGTGGCCTGCAATAATCACATTATCCTTGTCGATAACTATTGGATTGATGAAGCCGAACTCTTTTATGCTGTTGGCCAACTTGCCTACTGCCTTATCATTGATTCGCGGATTATGTTCATACGGGACTAAATCCGCTATCTTAATACTCTCAATCTGCACAGTATATACCTCCCTTTGTGCAAATAAAAAAGCAACTTGCAAAATCTGCAAATTGCTTTGATTTTTGGCGGGATACTGCGTCGACAGGGAAAATGTTAGAAAACCTGTATACGCCATAGCATCCCATTATTTTAGGCTCTATAGCCAATTATTAACGTTGGAGGTGTTGATAGGATTCGAACCCATGTAGGAGGAAAAGGGATAACCTCCGGCAGGAAAAATCTGCTAAAACCTGCCCTCATTGCCCACTCGAGCACAACACCAGGTAAACGGCCGCATCACATTCCGAACACGGCCGCCCTTTTGAAAGGAGACTCAATGCATCAACAACGAACTTGTATCAACCTTCTAAGCTCAATTATAACTATACTACGGCAGAAAACCTTTGTCTAGTACGGACTTTTGCTGTGAAAAATCCGTGAACTATAAAACACCCAACCCGCAGGCAACACCTTCGGCAAATGCCAATATATCGGACTTCATCACGAAGAATATTGTTCTGCGTACTCCTACGTTTTCCATAACTTCGTCATTGCTCATTCCCTGCTTGTAAAGCTGTTCCAGGATTTCCCCTTGCACTCCGCCGCTATAATGTTCCTGCACAATCTCAACCATCTTCAGCCAACGTTCGGGACGTCTCAGATTAAAAACACGGCCTGCACCATAACACACAACAACATTCGGAAGTTCGCTTGCGTTGCGAATGGCTCTATTAGCCACAGGGTCGCCCGTAGAGCAACTTTTTCCGCAGCCCCCTCCACTTGTACCCCCTGCATCGTTCCGACGCTCCCAGACGGCTTGGCGGACCTGTGATTCGTTTCTGAAAACCCATTCTACCAGGTTATTGCTTTTCACTCTTTCCTCTCCCTTCATACCTCACGGAAAATCATATCGGGATGCCTGTACAAAAGCAGTTTCCGTTTCAGCTTATATACATCGGTGCGCATCCCCTTCACGTCTATGACCTCTACACGGCCGTCAGCATATTCAACCACAAAATCAGCAGTATAGGTCACTGCCCGTTCTGCTTTGCCATGATGTCTGAAGCCTTCCTGCAGTACGAATTTATGCTGGCACTCAAAATCCTTGACCACTCCACCCATACGCAACATCTTCAGCTCGCAATAAAAATCCGCTTCCTTCTTGCTGTCAAAGGTGATTCCGTCAACCACTGTTTTTCTTGCTCTGTATTTACTGTAAACCATTTCTCGCCCCCTAGTGAATCTTCCCCCTGCACTTGTCTGCTATATAAGCATCATGCGACTTAATCTTTGTATAACTCGCAGCGCGCAACATACTATGCAGCCGCTCAGCCTCTGCGGCCATGTCCTTGCGCTCCTTGTATTCAGCATAACGGCTACACCGGGCGTGGCATGAAATTCTGCGCTCGGTGCAGCCTTTACATGGCGATTGAATCAAAACGGAATTTCCTCGTCAAATACTTGACTGCCCATTGTCGTCCAATCTTCGGCCCTTTTCGGCTGTTGTTGCGGCGGTGCTGGCTGTGCATCTGCCTTGCGCTCAATGTACTCGAAACGGTCTGCAATAACCTCAGTCACCCAACGTTTAGAACCATCGTTAGCATCATAGCTGCGAATCTGCACACGTCCCTCGACAAGCGCTCTCTGTCCCTTGCCCAGGCTATTACCTGCAAGCTCTGCACTCTTGCCCCAAATTACAACGGGGATGAAGTCCGCCTCTTTCTTGCCATCTGCGGCGGCGTATGGTCTGTCCACTGCCAACGTGAACTGCGTAACCACCTTGCCACTCTGCGTGTAACGGACCTCAGGGTCTTTTGTCAGTCTGCCCAACAGGATAATTTTATTCATGCTTTTCCGCCTCCCACTGCTTAACCATGTAAAGCTCAATAAGACTATATAAAGCAATATCTTTCAAGCTCTCGTCAACCTTCACGCCATTAATATCATGTGCATACACATGAGCAATATGCTTACGTGCGTATGCTTTGGCTTCCTCATACATGGCAGGATAGCTATCATCCCCCACGCTAAGCAATGCACCACGGCGGAAATTCGCCAAAGCATCACCTTCAGAATACTGTTTATGCTTTGCTTTGAGCTGTTCTTTCAGCTCGTCCAACTGCTGGCAAATAAACCCTATAAACTCCATAACTACACATCTCCAATCCTTACCCATTCCTTGCCGTCAAACTGATAACCACCCTCGGGAATAATCAATTTTTCGTACCAGCTCGGCTTAATCTTCTGCGCCTTAAACCATAACTGCAACACATCGTTGAGGTCGCATTCAAGTAATGCTTTGGCAACTCTAGGACTTTCAATCATTTTGTCAATAAATTCATCTGTTCCATTTTCCTCCATGGATTCAGCCTGTAAAGCAAAATCATCTATCAGAGCACCGACGTTAATCGATGGCAGCCATGTTGTTTTACGGCAACGAAGCACATCCACAATATCGCCCTTTTCAATATCGCATTTGTCCAGCACATCTTGCAACGCCTCTTCGGGTGTCTCACGGACTTCAGCTTCATACTCTCCCCAGCGGCGCTCAGCAATGTAAAATACTTGCTGTTTATTTGCGTCCTCGACCTCACTCCAGCGAGCCACTCTTGTAAGCTCCACAAATGCACGCTGCAGGTAATAATTTTCACCACTGCAAAGCCAATCATTAAGCAATGCAACCACAGAATCAACAAATTTTATTTTTTCCTGTTCAGTCATTTTGCACCCCTTATGCTACCTTCGGCGGCACTGTTTCGCCTTGATCCGAATTTTTCTCTGCCTCAAACAAAGACGTCTGCTGACGCACACCACTCAAATACTCTTCGGCCACCAATACAAGCTTGCGTATGGCGAAAACACACTCTTCCGTCAAGCAGGTTTTTTCGTCCCACTCTTGGTCGGGATTGTAAGGCATCTCCGGCTTATTCGGCGTGTTGATGTTTAACGGCGCATTGCTGTTGTAAAGCTCCATGCTGGCACTGATGGTTGCGCCCATTGTATCTGCTTCACCGCCATAATTAAGGCTTACGCTCTTAACTGTGATGCGGTCAATATAATCTTCGGGCAACTCGCACATCTCAATAACAAATTGTCTGAGGTCTTTCAATGCCTCTAAGAAATTCGGTGCTGGCTCTTCTGTGCATTTTGCCGTGTACTCATTCACAAAACCTGCGCCCTGCTGGTAGGCAATATATACGCCCTTGTCACTGTATTTGATTTTAGTGTAGCGGCGGTCGCCTAAAGTCTTGCGCTTGTTCCATGCATCGGCAGCCGCTTCCTCTGTTGCCTGCGCTGCACATGCACAGCCGCAGTTAACACAACGCACAACCTTTGCCCCTTCCTCCGTAAACATTGCGGCCGTATGGCCATAACATACAGGGCACGGCTTCAGAAAAATTTTCATTTTTTGTACCTCACTTTCTTAAAAAAGTTCCTGCTGGCTCTCAATCTCCGCAGGTGTCTTTGTGGTAATCCCAGGATGCACATTCGCCATCCCACGTTTCATACGGCGCTCGTAATGCTCTCCATGCGACGCCATGTAATTTTCGTCGACTTCCTCGGGTGTCGGAATGTAATATGCAGCAGGCAACGGGATGCCCACACACAACTTTTCAAGTCTGCGCTTGCCATTAATGATATGATTGCGAACAAGATTCATGTTCGTACCATCAGGCCAAAACGGGTCGCTGCATCCCTTTGTGCGCATATGCTCCCACTCACTGAAACTGTGCACGAGCCTTGCTGTTTCTGCTTTTATCTGCTCTTCGGCAGTCGGCTCTTTTCTTGCCATTTTTCTCACTTCATTTTTTAGTACTCTTGTCTATCAGATATTTTCTGCTTACATCAATGACCTTTTGGCATTGCTCAACATCAAACATCCCTATATGTGTCAGTTTTACGTCTAATCCCATTTGCTCAGCCAACCAGCGATAAGCACCGCCCCTGCTGAAATAATGCTTGCGCCACAACCAATCAAAGCAACTATGAGCACGATGCCTCCACTTGCGTGTATCTGCATCTGCAAGCTGTCCTAGCGGCCGCTTTGAACCTCTATGGCAGCCTACATACGCACAGCAATCACGGCACAGGTAAATCATGCCATAACTTATGCCGTATATCTCTTTGCTGTCTACATATTCAGCAGGTTTACCACAGTATGGGCAAATCACTTTATATTCTGCACACATCGTTTCTTCCGTTTCTTCGCTCCACACTTCTCGGGGCGGTTCTGGCACATCTTGCATGGGCGGTCGCACTCCCAGCAACATATACCGCACAGCTCATTGATGGAACAGCCACTCTCAAAGTTACAGGTACATTCCCACTTCGGTTTCAGCCGCTCCACTATATTCGGTTCTCGTGATGTTGGAAAATTTTCGGGGACTAACGGGTTCGGCTCTCTGTAATCTTTGCGGCCACGCTGGCAAATGCAACCTTTCTGCCTGCCATGTATCACCGCTGCAGCTTCCGCATCATACACCCTGCCACAATCACACCGCACTATAAGCCGTGCTGGCTTATATTTGCCCTTTGCATCAAGTTCCCTAGGCTTTACGCCTAGCACTGTGAGCATGTTGTATTTATGCCCACAGTACACAGAATAATCTTTTGTCGGCGTTCCCATATCTAAGCCACCTTACGGAAGGAAACTTCTCTTCGCTTATCAAAGTACGGGATGTAATCCAAAATGAACTCGGGATGTTCCTTGCCATAATTCACATCGTTGAGGAAAATCCTCAATAGCAACTGATTGTAGTTGTCAACATCGTTTGCCGTCATGCCTATCTGCTCGGCCATGTCTGCAACTTCCTTTGCTGTCGGCCAATACGGGCCAAACACACGCCCTTGACGCATCCTGCTCAATGTCCAGCGCAACAGCTTCGCATTGCTCCGCCCTTCTTTTGTATCAGCATAGTTTACCGGGCGTTCCTTCTTTGCCTCTTCGTTCCTGCTGATTGTCGCTTCGACGTGCTCTGTTTCTGCCTGCTGCAAGGCTGCCTGCATCAACGCAGGGCAGATTACTCTTTCCGGACTTACTATTGCAATGCCCTCTGCCTTCTGCCACCGCTCACGGCTGATGTTGCGAGGAATGAACACACGCACAAACAGGTCAACAGTCTCCAGGATAATCCTTGTAGCTTCCTGCACCCTGTGTTCCTTGTCCACGCTATAAAACAGCTCCTTCTGCGGAAACTCCTTGCCTGCTTTGTACAGGCCTCTGACGGTTATTTCTACGTCACTCTTTGTTATCGTTGCCACCGCTTTCACCTCCAAAGGCAGCATCGAACGGATTCTTGTATTCCTGCTTCGGCTTCTGCTGTTTTTCTTCGCTCCACCCTTCAGTAAACATATTCCGTGCTACGCCACCAACATACGCTATGTTGCGCTTGCCTCTTTTACAAGCTACCTTTATGGCTTCCAACACTATCGGTAAGCCATAATCTTTTTTTAACTGCTCCAATTCTTCAGCAATCACAGGAGTAATGGGCGAGATATTTTGTTCCCAGATAACGATGAGATTACTCTCTCTTATCTCTTTACTCTTATCTCTATTCTCTTTACTCTTTTCTCTTATCTCTGTCGTGACTTTTTGAGGGACATCTGAAGGACAAAGTTGTGACAATGTCACACTATCCAGCTTTTTGTTCTCACGACTTCTTCTTTTGCGAATAGCTGCAGTCGATTCACTCCCGACCATATCTTGAAGCTTCAGCATCTTAATTGCACCATCGTCGAGAATCTCTACAAGACCTATACGCTGCAGCACCTGCATTGCCACCATGACAGTATCTGCCTTTGTCCTTGTGGCTTCTGCTAACTTCTCCGTGCTGTACGGAATCAGCAAATTACCCACTGTACGAATCAGCTTGCCGTCATCTTTGAGGGATTTCAGACACAGCTTCAAGTAAAATAAGCAGTATTCCTTGCCGTTCTCCTGCTCTTCGAGCCATTCTATAGCTTCATCTTGAAAGAAATCCTCTTTCAACTTCAGCCAATAATACCGCTTGTCAGCCATCTTTCCGCCCCCATTCTTCAAGCATGCTGTCTAATTCTGCATCGCTTCTAGTCTCAATGCCCAAACCTTTGCATTCGTCAATCACACCATTAAGCAGGCAGCTAAATTCCCTTGTGTCATATGTATGCGAACCAAAGTAGCATTGCAGTTGTATTCCTGTTTGCCCGTTGATAGTAACCGGACCAAGCTCACGCACTGCCTTCCATTCGGCTTTCACCTTCTCCACCGCCTGCGGCTTGACTATGATATGCGTAAACACTCCATACCGTTCCAGCATCTGCAGATAAAGCTCGTCCTTGTCGGTATACAGAACCCTGGCCATCTCTCCCAACAACGCCCACAGGTACGCATTCGCATCTAGGGAACGCTGTTTGCGTTTTATGGTAATTTGTACCTGTAAAACCTTTCCCTTGCTCACAGCCGCTATGAGGGCCTGTAGAGCGCTTCCTAAATACTTCGGAATCGGGATTGTTATGCAGCCATTGAAGAAGTTAACCTGCGTTGTATCAAACTTCATGGTAAAGCCACCTCAGCATGCGTTTGCACTTATCCTGCACATAATGGCCATGTTTACCATGATGCACCTGCCAATGACAGACCACGCACAGCATAACCATGTTATCAGCGGTATCTCCACCGCCTCTGCTCTTGAAGACTACATGATGAGGCTTCGTTCCTTCGGGGACTGCATGACCACAGTTGACGCACTGCCCATGGTCACGCTCGTAAACCTCTGCACATACTCGTTTCAATGCCGCCCCATACAATCTAACGGGGCGGCGCTTAAACATCGGTTTCACGGCCTATACGCTTCTCGCATTCAGCACTGCTTCAATGCCGCTGCGTGCGTCTTGATATGCGGCATCTGAAAGCATTACCCTAAGGCTGTTTGTAGGAATCTGCTCCACATTGTACCAACCACCATTACTGCTCATAATCTGCAGCTGCGTGCCGTTGATATAGCGTGCCTTGCCTCCACAGCAAATACTTGTAACCTGCTGTTTCTGCTCTTTGACAGCAGCCTTCTTCTTGCCTGCTTCTACCTGCTGGCAGTATTGGTCCGTATCAGCATCCTTGGTATCATCAATGGCGAACAGGCCATTCAGACAATATTTGCGAGCATAGCTGCTTGCCGTGCCTGTAATCTGCGAGCCATCCATGCCCTTTTTGTTATCCTCTTCCCGGGCAAGGGCACTGTTCTCAATGGCTTCTCCACTCTCCACGTCGGTAAAAACTGCAGTGGCCTTGATATAGAAGCGGCCTTCCACAAATACCAGATCATCGCCAACCTTAAGGACTGCCTTATGTTTGGTCAGCACAGGTTTCGCCGCTTCCAAAATGTCCTCACAGCTTCTGTACTTATACTTGCCAAAGCTGTTGTACTGGCCTTTCGGAACTTTCAATTCGGCCTGCACCAGCATCAATTTTTCATAAACGCTCATCACTTCGCCCCCTTATTTAATCGTCAAATTCTGACGTGTAACCAACGCACAGCCAGGAATTTCCTCGCCTGCCTTAATGGCTTTCTTTACCGCAGTTTTGTCGAGCTCCGGCTCACGCAGCTTCAAGAACTCCACGGGTACATCTGCCATGTAGGAAGCATCGAACTCCACTGCTTCGGACTTGCGGAAGCTCATTGCCACCTTTGCAGTCTCAAACTTCTTTCCGTCAAGGTAACGGCCTAAGAATCCCTTCAGGCTTTCGGCCTTATTGCGGCGCACCTTTTCACGTTCTGCCATGGCGTTTTTTTCTGCCTTGATTGCATCTGCCTCGGCCAGCAGTTGCTTGTACCAGCAACCAATATTTTCGAGCTTGGTATCTCTCTCCATCTCCAGAGCTTCGATGGCTTCCAGGTCTACAACCTCACCTGTTTCAGTATCCAGCATACGCTTGTCATCAATCTTTACGCACGCCATGATTCTCGCATCAATATCAAACAATTTCACAGCTTATTCCTCCTCTTCCATAATGCTGTCAGCAAATTCAGTTTCATCAAACGGCAGGCCATACTTCTCGACTGCCTGCTTCTTGCAGGCAAGCAATTTGCTAAACCATTCAGTAGCCATAAATTCAATGCCTTGATAGTTTACGTGAGCTCTTGCAAGTGCCTTTTCACCTTTGACATATTCAATACGCCATTCGGTAGCATCCGGAAACATAACGGCGAAAGTGTTGAAGTTAATGTAAGCATAGTTTCCCATTTCATTTGTGTGCCCAATCATGATTTCGTTGGTCAGCAAAAGACTGACTGCACCGCTAATCAAATTGCGTGTTCTATTTTCTGTAATCTCCATTGAGTGAACCCCTTTCAAGTGTTATAATTAAATTGGTTTTTTTATAAATTGCTTTGCCGCTCAGTTCTTTGCTGGGCGGTCTTTTTTTACATACAAAGGAATTACGAGCTTTTGCCCCGGTTGCAAGTGGTGACTGCCTGCCATTGTAAGGCCGTTGGCCTTTTCAATGTCGCACATCACTCCACGCACATCGTTGTAACGGTCCTGACTATCCATGTAGCCTACCGAGATGCCCCACAATGTTTCGCCAACCTGTACAATGTGCGTATGCCGCTCAACACCAAAGCTAGCAACATACATAGCAGCGCACTGCATAGCACAAAACACGGCTACGGCAAGTACCATGACTGCCAACAACATTTTTTTCATACCGCTTTCACCTCCTTCCGCTTGATGCTCTCCATTGTCTCACGGCGCATCTTTTCAAGTGATGCATGAAAATCAAACGCTGCATCATGCTTCAGCAACGGCTTCGGCGTGGTGATTTCACGGAAGTAATTATCCACTTTCTCCACATCCAGAATCCACTTGCGGCCAACACGGCCTGCAGCAATCTCATGCTGGACAATCAGACGGCGAATCAATTTATCAGATACGCCACGGCTTTTTGCATATTGGTTAATGCTCATCAGTTGCAAAGTCATGCCTGCACCCCCTTTTCATTGTCGTAAATCTTCTTGAGGCTGATTCTGAAAATATGGGCAATCTCTGCGGCAAGCTCAATATCAAGTGTCGCCTTGCGGTTGCCGCTCTCTATCAAGTGATAGTATTGGCGGCTCATACCCAACATATCAGCCATACGCTGTTGCGTAAGTCCCTTTGATGTTCTAAGTTCCTTGAGCCACTTACGGGCCATGCTTTCACCTTCTTTCTAAGCTTCCTTGTGGGCTTCGGACCACCTTTGGCAGCTTTACAGGGAGGGCACCCTCCCTGCCGTCAGCTTTCGGAAATGAGCAGTTTTGCTCTCAACTTTTTTGCTGTGCTTCTTGCATACACATAAGTTTCTTGAGGCATTAAGTATTGCTCAAACTCAACCATCACACGCGGATAGCCACCACCCTTAGGAAAGGCTAAGCACAAATTGTGCGGGCGATTCACTCTGTTTGTTTTGTAATAAATCTTCAGCAGTTGACGGATTCTAGGTTTCTTGTTGTTCATGCCTGCCCCCCCTTAAAACTCCCTAAAAGTCATCATCGGCTGTTGAACAGTGAACTTCACCTCGTCAACGTGATTGCCAAGTGTTTTGAGTTGCTTTACAAGCGCATTTGCATGAATTTCATCAAACGGGATGTTTTCGCCCTCTTCGTTCGTCTCGCAAAACAACACGTTGCCACACAAGCACTGATCGTGGAACTTTCCATAACCAAAAGCCAAACTTGCAATTTCATTTGCTACCGGCTTGCTATGCTTCAGCAGGAATTCATCATCGAAAATAAATGTCATTTTCGGGATGAACGCTATCACATCGCTGAGCGGTATTGCATGGAACGGAACCTCTTTGATGTCGATTGTTTCGCAGCCAATCAGCTCATATGCTGACTTTAAGGAAACTTCTCCATCATACGGGATTTTCTCAATCACATTGCGCTTGCCGTTGTCATCAACAACAGTTTTTACTAAGACTAAATAATTCATATCTCGTCCCCCTTTTTAATTTTTAAGCTCTCGGCACAGGGTTTGAACTGTCTGCCTGCCAGCTTTACAAGGGCGAGCGCCCTTGTCATCAGCTTTTATTTAGCTTCTGTGATTTCTTTGAGCATCTTTTCAAGCTCTTGAACTTCTTCCCATTTTTGCTGTGCCTTATATGCAGCAACTTTATTGCCAGGAAGTCTATCTGCTCTATCTTTGCATTCGCCCCAATCAAGCACCGCCTTCATGAAAGCTAATTTCAAGATTCTTTCTTGTGTCATTGTTGTGCTGGTCATCTTCATGCCCTCCCTTTAAATTTCAATCTCACCTTCAGCAAATGCCTGATAAATATCTTGAGCCATCAAGTAAGCATCACTAGCTTTTTGGTATCTCTCATCAGCTTCTTCGGTAAGTTCTTCAAACACATCTGCTTGTTCTGCTCTTGAAGCATTCGGATTACTCTCAAGCCATGCATAGTAATCATTTTTGGCTTCTTCCAAAGCTAACTCTTTGTTTAGCTTTTCTTGGTAAGCTTTGCATTTTGCTTCTTTCAGCACACCTACGATGTAGGTTAACTGCTTGTAGTTCAATTTCATGTTTTCGTCCCCTTTCAATTTTCCATTTTGTTATCTACGTTATTTCATATCCCAATCTGTTTACACTTCTAATTATAACACGCAAAGTCCCTTTGTCAACAAATTGTTATACGAAATTTTAAAAATATAACTTTTTGGGGAGTTGCTTTATTTTGTCAACAGAATGTTATACAATTTTATTGAGGTGATACAAAATGTTGAATCTAAAACAACTTAGAGAACAAACCAATATGACACAAGCCGAAATCGCTAGGGAGCTTGGATTCTCTCGCCAAACCTACAGCAACTATGAAGCTAACCGCAGGCAGCCGGACCCCGAAGTCCTCAAAAAACTTGCTGACTACTTTAATGTAAGTGTTGATTATTTAATCGGCCGGGAATCCCAAAGCCAGGAAAATAAAAAAATCCCCAAGGACTTGAAAAAAATCCTTGAGGAAGAAGCTGTCACCTTGAACGGCCGTCTGCTCTCTGATGCTGACAAAGAAAAAATGTTCCGCATTGTCGAAGCTGCCTTTTATGAAGCTAAGGCCATGAATAAACGGAAATAAGGTGGCCGTCATGCCTAAATATAATATACCTCTTCGGGTGCGGAACCTTGTCAAAAAATACGGCACCGCCAACCCTATTTTTATTGCAAGAATGCTGAATATTCACATAAGATACGTCGATACACCTGCCCAGGTTAACGGCTTTTGGCTGAAAATCCTGCGCCGTAAATTCATCTTCGTAAACGCAAACCTCGCTGAGTGGCAGTCTAACGCCGTTGTTGCGCATGAACTTGCACACATAATACTTCACCCACACTATCGCCTTTTCTCGCTTGAGGGCCGCTCCTATTACTCGAAAACTTCACATGAGGACGAAGCAAACCGCTTTTCGGCCGAACTTTTACAGTACATGGATGTTGATAAATGTTTCACGATGGCTTTTCTCGAGCACGGCTGGCACTCTGAAAACACAAAAAGCCCCGCTTTATAGCGGAGCTCTTTGCTGTCCTAATCAAACGCAATATGAAAGGGGAGGTGATATGAAAAACCTTGTCTTCGGCTAACTATAATATACCACGGCAGAAAACCTTTGGAAACAAAACGGGGCGAAAGGAGAATCATCAATGAAACGTAAATATGGCCACGGCACTGTTTGCTTTGAATCGGCCAGGAATAAATATAAAGTTGCTATTGTCGCCCCCGATGGCCACCGCATCACCAAACGCTTCGATACGGAAGCTGATGCTGATGCATGGCGCATTGCTACCCTGCACGAAATCAACATAGGCGAATACATCCCTGTGCAGGCAACCACCTTCGGCGAATGGCTCTCTCAATACCTCGGACTGTTTGTACAGCCTAAGGTACGGGAAAAAACCTTTGTCAGCTACCTTGTAGTCGCTGCCCATATCTCGGCGGACTTTGCCGGAAAGAACCTGCAGAAAATAACTACCATTGATGCACAACGCTTTCTTACTTCTCTCAATGTATCTGCATCCATGCGTAAGCGTGTGGCAAAACTGCTTGCCCGTGCATCCAAAAAAGCATATATCATCGGGAGCATCCGCAAAGACTTCATGCTGGGCGTGGAAATCCCCACCCCCGAGCAAAAGCCTATTGAAATTTTTACGCTTGACGAAATCCCCAAAATCTTTGCGGCCATCAACGAAAGTCCCGTCCTGCGGCGGCATTATCCCCTCGTTGCTCTTGCCCTTGCATCAGGTGCACGCATGGGTGAAATGCTCGCTCTTACCCCCGACGATATATACACAGATGCGATAGTTATCAACAAAGCACTTGTGGAAATCCAGGGCAAGGTATCCCTGCAGCCGCCCAAAACACAAGCAGGCTACCGCCGCATTACTCTCCCTGCATATATCATATCTATGTTGCAACAGCTTGCGTCCCTGCGGCAACATGATCAGTTCCTGTTTCTCAATACGCAAGGCAATCCCTGTTGCTCGTCCAATGTTGGCAGAGCGTGGAGGTCCATCATCAAACACGCAGGAATTCCATACCGCAAATTTCACTGCCTGCGTCACACGCATGCAACAATGATGCTGGCAGCTCACGTCCCTGTTTTGGAAGTTGCCAAACGGCTCGGCCATTCCAAAGCAAGCCACACGCTGAATCTTTATGGCCATGCTATCCCAGGCTACGATAAAAACCTGCCCAAATTGGTCGACGAAATCTTTCAAATCGGCAGTGAAAATTCAGCAGGTCACTTGGTCAATTTGCCATCTTTTCCCCAACTTTTCAGCAACAGTGTTCCCACAGTGTTCCCAAAACGCTAAAAATCACCTCGCATCAAAACATAAAAAAAGCCCAGAACCTAGATTCTGGGCGGGTTTCCAATGGAGCTACTGACGGGATTTGAACCTGCGACCTACTGATTACGAATCAGTTGCTCTACCAGCTGAGCTACAGTAGCACATAAGCTATATTAAATTTCCATCTGCATTGCAGCTTCTTCAGCTGCCTTAGCTGCTGCCATCTCTGCCTTAGTACGGCGCTTTCTGACCTTCTTGGCACTGTTAATACCGGCCTTCTTGATGACCTTTGCTAATTCAGAAATAATATGCAGTTCATCTACGGAACAATCCTTAACCAGGTCAGCCAGCTCATTGCAGTAAATCTGCTCACTGTGATGAATGTTGTCACACAGCAGCTCGTCCACAGAAACATCCAGTACATTAGCCAGATGAATAATTGTAGGCAGGCCAAGCTTAGTATTACCGGTTTCTATATTGCTGATATGCGGAGTTGACAGACCAGTTAGATTAGCTATATTTCCCTGAGTTAATCCTTTTCTGGCACGAGCGGCCTTTATCCTCAGTCCTATAGCCTTATAATCAATATCTAACTTCACAAACGTTCTCCCCTTCTACTTAATCACATACTAATAACATTACAATTATATATGATATCATCGTAAAAGGCAAGAGTCATTTATTTTTTTATAAAATTTTATTTTTTCAACACAGGCACTGTCAGACTGCCCTGCGGCATCAGTAAAACCTTATAATCTTTGCCGACATATTTTTCTGCCAGCTTCATAGCCGCATCTACATCATCCACAGATTCAAACAGCAATTTTTTGGCAAGCTCTTTATCCAAAGCGGAAACAAGTATAAAATGTGCCTTCTTCATCAGGCGGGTGATAGCAAAAGCCTTATGCGCACCGATGACAAAATTCTTTTCCAGCTCCGCCTTAATAGCATCCGGAGAAGGATTTTCTTCCAATGCCTTTTCCAGAGCGGCACTGCCGCTGCCTTCTTCGCATTCACCGAGAATAATGATTACGCCGCCATCCTTAACAGCACACCAGGCATTATCCATCGTCTTTTGCAGCTGATAAATATTGATATCCTTAGGATAACCGCCGCAGCTGGCAATAACTACATCCGCAGGCTCGCTGATAGGTACGCCGTAAACCTGCTCGACAAAATTGCAGGCCTCAAGATGTGCTTCATACCAGTCACCAGCAAAAACCTTCAGAAATTGCTTTTGCGCATCCAAAATAGAATGGAACAGGAACATCTTATGCTCCTTGGCAAAAAGACGCACGCCCTCAACCTGATCATCGTATACAGGATTGCCATGCAGCTTGCCTAATTTTGCCTCCGGACTCATCATCAGGCTATGGTTTTTGCGTACCGTTTCCATAGCGGCAACACCGGGCAGCACGGCCTTGCGTCCGCCGCCAAAGCCGCTGAAGAAGTGATAAACAACGGTACCGGTCAAAATAACCAGGTCAGCATCACAAACATGCTTATTAAGCCATACAGGAGTGCCATACTCTGTTTCGCCGAAATACTCAAAGTCGTCCTGCACATGACAGTCACTGTTATACATTTTCAGGCGTTTGGCAATGTCCTCGCCAACCTGCTCCACCATTTCATCGTGGCTCATGCAGCGATGTGTACCTAACGCAAAGACAATATGCATATCCTCATCCTTAACGCCCAGTTTATTCATTTCGTTAACCAAAATGGGCATAAAGGAATGCGTGTTGGCGACACGGGTTGAATCGTTACAGATAAAGGCAATTTTCATTCCGGGCTGCACCAGCTCATCAATCGGTGCGCTGGCGATAGGATGATACAAAGCATCCAGAACAGCTGCTTTTAAATTCTCCAGCGGCATCATCTGCTTCATTTTCAGTTCGCCCAGGACATGCTCCTCCGGCAGAGAAAACTCCTTGTAGCCATGACCATATTTGTACTTATAATCAGTCATCTCCGTACCTCCTCCTGCTTAGCTTAAGCAATTTTACTTAATTCTATTCTATCATATCTGCTATGAAAAATGTTTATTTTTTTGGCAGCGAAAGTAATAAAACCGTAAAAATAATGCACGCCATACCGATATAATCAGCCATTGCCAATTTTGTGTTCAGCAGCAAAACTACGGAGATAATAGAAGCCAAAGGCTCGGCGCAGGAAATCAGGCTCGCCTTGGTAGGGCCGACAATTTTCAAACCTGACAGATAAAATGCATAGCTCGCAATAGTCGCACCCAACAGCAGATACGCAAAAGCCAAATAACCGCTCATATCCCAATGACCTGCAGGCGTAAAGGGATTACGCCAGATAATCAATGCCACGCCGCTGATAAGCTGGCCCCAGCCGATAAGCGTTGCCGCAGTATATTTTTTGAGCATTTGGCCCGGCTTAATGCTGTAATATGCATAGGAAAGCGCAGACAATACACCGATTGTCAATGCCATTGGCGAAATCGCCAGGCTATCCAGACTGCCGTGCGTTGCGATAAGAAAGACACCGACAAGTGCGCCGACAATGCCTATCAGTTCACGTACGTCAGGAATTTTTCTTGACTTATAGCTCATCCACAGCATTACATAAAGCGGTGCCATGTACTGCAAAACCGTCGCCGTCGCCGCATTGCACAAACCGATGGTGTAATAAAAACCCAGCTGCGCGCCCAAGATACCTAAAAACGAAAACTCAATAATATTCAAGGTATCTGCCTTAAGAATAGCAAAGATATCCTGCTTCTGCACAAAGGCCGCAAAAAGCAGGAACATACAGCCTGCCAAAATCTGACGTACCATACAAAGCCAGATCATATCTGCCTGATGACATTGATACAAATACTGTCCTGCTACACCGCCCATTCCCCAGCAGGTTGCGGCACATATAATTAAAAATATACCCTTAAGCATACCGATAACCTCTTTCATATATGATGATTATCAATAATATAACACCTAATAAGAATATTTACAAGACAAAATAAATTGTACTTTAAAAAGACTACATAAAAGAGCTGCCGCACCTGCGTGCGACAGCTCTTAAAAGCATTTTACAACGTAGCAATAAAGTAAGCAATGCTGCTTACCAACACCGTCAAGGTAATCATCATTGGGTCGGCGATAGATGTACGATAGTTTTCCGGATTATAATGCGTGCGTTTACGGAACGGTTTGGCATCGAGGAAATCCATCGGATTGCTCGTAAGATCCATAAACTTTTCGTACAGAACGCCCCAGGCACTGCCAAGACCGCCGCTGATTGCACACAGCAGCATGCTGATACGGACGATGACAAAATTAATCGGCTTACGGTAGAACCAGTCTGTATCGAGGCTGAGCGCTGTATGAGGCTCCATGCGAGGCAGGAACATCATAAACGGAACCATAGTTACGACAAGAATTTCTACGTAGCTCAGCATATGTGCTGCAGTGAACGGCTGGTAATCGGGATAACCGAACGGCAGATAACGATACAGCAGATCCGGATATACGCCGTACAGGAAGCAGAGCGCTGCGCCGAAGCCCATGCCGAGATACATATTCTTCGGCAGAGGATTTTTAATTTCTACATTCTTATCAGCATCACGCAGGAAAATGAAATAACCCATTTTCAAGGTAATGGACAAGAAAGTACCTATGCTGGCAAGCTCCAGCAGAGTATATACCCAATCATAACCGGCAGCGGATGCAGCGGCAATCGTAATCGTTTTGCTGATGAAGCCGTTGAAGAACGGTACACCGGAAATGGAGAACGCTGCTACAAAGAAGCATACTGCCACAAACGGCATCTTTTTCGCCATACCGCTGAGCTGATTAATCTTGCGGATACCGGTTGCATAGATAATTGCACCGGCACACATGAAGAGCAGTGATTTATACAGGATGTGCGAGAAGGCATGGGCAGCAGCACCGTTCAATGCCATCGCCGTGCCAACGCCTACACCGGCAACCATGAAGCCGACCTGGCTGATAATATGGTAACCGAGCAGCCGACGCATATCGTTTTCCATAATCGCATATGCTGCACCGTAAAGCGCCATGAAGCAGCCAAAGCCCATCAGGAAATCTGTTCCGGCAAAGATACGGATTAAAGCGTAAACAGCGACCTTTGTAGTAAAGGAGCTTAAGAATACGCTGCCTGTAATCGTACCTTCGGGATAAGCATCAACCAACCAGGCATTAACCGGCGGAATTGCCGCATTAACAGCTACACCGATTAAAATTGCCCAGAAAGCAAGGTCATGCGGAGCCTTAGACAGATTTGCAATCAGAGAATCACCGCTGCCAACCTTCAGGAAGATACCGAGCAGCAGCAGGTTACCGCCGAGGATGTGCACCAAAAGATAACGCAGGCCTGCGCGACGGGACTGAGGAGTATTGCGGCACCAGATCAAGAACAGAGAGGTTACGGCAAGTGCTTCCCAAAAGAAAATCAGCGTCAGCCAATCCTTAGCCAGTGTTACACCAAGAGCACAGCCGGCATAGGACATGGAGCAAAATGCTTCCATGCGGTTCTCGTTATGACAGGAATAAATGCCGCCGATGCAAGCCATCAGCGCAAAAATCATGCAGAACACGTAGCTGAGCTTATCTACAAACATGTAGCCCAAGTGATAGCCTGTACCAAAAAACTCAATGCTCAAATCTGTGCCAACCGGCATAGAAAGTGCAGCAAAGAGGGCAAAGAACGGACCTATAGCCAAAATAAACTTACGCAGCATTTTCGGCACAAGTACCGCAAGCACGCCCACGGCAATGAGGATCAGACCGGGATGAAGCAGATTACTCATCGTCCTCACCTCCCTTAGGATCATCATAGTAGGTTTCATCACGCTGCAGCAGCGGTGTCATGATAATTTTTGCCAGAATAATCAGCAGCCAGCAACCGAAAAAGCCGAAGAAAATATCATAGCCAAACGGCAGCGGCCACCACGCAGGACTGTGCAGATGTACACCGCAAAGCTCTCCGATTGCGGAAAGCACGAGCACGGCAGCAGCTATCATGTAAACAGTTTTCTTGCTCATTACATCCAACCTCCGTTCCAGCCTGCGCAAATAGCGTTGGAGGCCATTGTTGCCAGCTCATAGAAGTGCGGATAAATATCCGGCACGATACCGAGGACAACAGCGATAATAGTTGTAACGCAGATAGGTATCAGCATCGAGTAGCTGATATCGCCATATTCACGGAACTCCTCCTGCGGATCCTTGCGGAAGTATGCCATCTGTACAACAGGCATCAGATAGCCGGCAGCCAGAAGCGCACTGGCAACCCAGACGAGAATGTACAGAGGCTTGCCTGCCTGCAAAGCGCCAAGTGCCAGATTCCATTTGCTGACAAAGCCAACGAGGAATGGCGTACCGGCGATACCAAGAGAAGCAATCGTGAAGCAGGCCATAGTTACCGGCAGCTTCTTGCCGATGCCATACAGCTCACTGATATTGTTTCTGTGTGTACGCGCGATAATCAGACCGGCGCACATAAAGAGGGTAATCTTCATAACAGCATGAGCTACCAGATGCAGGTAAGCACCCTTGATGCTCAGCGGAGAAATCAGCGCAGCACCTAACACGATATAGGAAAGCTGGCCGATAGTGGAGAACGCCAGACGACGTTTCAGATGGTCCTGACGCAGAGCGATAAGCGAGGAAATAATAATGCTCGCCGCAGCAGCCCACGCCAATACATCAACGACACCGATTTCCGCCAGCAGCTTCGGGCCAAAGACGAAGCCGATGATACGCAGTACGGCGAAAACGCCGGTCTTAACAACGGCAACGGCATGCAGTAATGCCGATACCGGAGTCGGCGCAATCATTGCTGCCGGCAGCCAGCCATGCAGCGGCATAACCGCAGCCTTTACGGAGCCTGCCAAAATCATCAGTACGAAGATAGCCTGCAGCACCCATCTCGGAGCCATGTCCGTAGTCAGGAAGCCGCCGGGAGTAAAGTCCATCGTACCGCTGATGCAGTAAACGGCGATAACGCCGGCCAGGAAAAGCTGACCGGAAATCAAGGTATAAATCAAATACTTACGGCTGGCCATCAATGCTTCCTGGTTACGCTTATGCAGTACCAGCGGATAGCTTGCCAGAGTCAGCAGCTCGTAAAAGATGAAGAAGGTCAACAGGTTTTCGGCCATCGCAATGCCCATTACGGCACTCATGCAGATAGCAAAAGCAGCAAAGTAACCGGTCTGCTCGCTTTCGTTATTGCAGCGCATATAGCCGATGGAATAAAAGTTCATCGGTACCCACAGCATCGAAGCCAGCACCGCAAAAATCATGCCGGCCGGATCGGTACGCAGCGTCAGTCCCACGGTATCGGTAATCTGGCACAGCGTCCACTGATACTGGTTGCCGTCGAGAACAGCAGGCAGCATCGACAGAATGATACCGAATTTAAGCACGGAAGCGATAACGCTCCAGGTTTCACGCAGGTTAGGCCAGCGTCTGCTGAACGCAATAAGTACAGCAGCTATAAAAGATACACCAACCGCCAGAAATGGTCTGCAATCTAAAATAGTCATCTCAGAAACACCTCCGGCAATCCTAACTTAACGACATCGGTAACGATGTCAACACTGCAGAAGCCAAGTACCAGAATCATGATACCGCCGACGAGAATCGGGATAACCATGGAAAGCGGTAAGCCCAGCTTGCCCTTATGCGGATGTACCTCGGTCAGCGAAGCCTCACGCTGTATAAACATCTGCTCAATAATACGGAAGAAATAAATTGCGTTCAGCAGAGAGCTGATAACAAGTACAGCGATGTAGAAGTACTGCGCACCGGTGTAGGCACCAAGCATAAGATACCATTTACTGAAAAAGCCGCAGGTCGGAGGCAGGCCGATCATAGACAGAGAAGCCAGCAGCACGGTAATCGTACTGATAGTCATCTTTTTGTTCATGCCGCCTAAGCGGTACAGATTGACCTCACCGAAGCGATACTCAATACCGCCGATAACCAGGAAGAGGCTGCTCTTCATAAAAGCATGGTTGATAGCGTGCAGTACAGCACCGATAAAGCCGTACATATTGCCCATTGCCAGACCGATTGCAATGTAACCGATCTGTGCCACAGAAGAATATGCCAGCATACGGCGGAAGTCATACTGAGCCATCGCCATAATAGAACCGATAAGAATACCTGCTACACCGAGAATGCCCAAAACGTTGAGCGCACTCTGAACTACAGGGTTATCAACCTTAAAGATATAATATACAAAACGAATTAAAGCATATGCCGGAGCCTTACTCATGCAACCTGCAATAAAAGCAGCAGCGCCCGGATGAGCAAAGGTGTAGGCATCAGGCTGCCAGCCATGCAGCGGGAACAGCGCCATCTTGATACCGAAGCCGATGATAAAGCAGGCTACGGCAATCGCAAACAACGGCGAATTCAGGTGCGGAACTACGCGTGCAGCAAGGTCAGCCATGTTCAGAGTACCGGTCATAGCATACAGATAACCGACACCGAGCAGATACAGAGAAGCACCGATGGTACCGATTAACAGGTAACGGAAGGCTGCCAACATTGACTTTCTACCGCCAAGGGCAATCAGGCCGTAACCGGAAAGTGACATAATCTCCAGATATACATAGAGGTTAAAAACGTCACCGGTAATAATCATACCGGAAAGACCTACCGTCAGCAAACCAAACAATGTATAATAGCCGCCTACATGCAGCCAGTCCTCATCCTTGACGAACGGACGGCTGTAAAGCGAAACCATCAGAGAAATAAATGTTACCACAACAGCCAGAATACTGTTTAAGGGGTCAAGAGCAAATTCAATACCGATTGGCGGTTCCCAACCACCCATCCAGTAATGCCAGGTTTTGCCGCCGGACTCCAACACTCTTTGCAGTACGATGCAGGCATTGGCAAAGGCACCGGCGATAGAAGCCATAACTATCCAGGAACCTAAATTTTTACTGATACGGGAAAATAACATACACAGCAACGATGCTGTCAGAGGTAAAAGTACAATTAGGACGGGAGCATGTTGTGTCATTTACTAGCCCTCCTCAATACCTCTACTTCTTCAACAGAACCGTAGATTTCTTTAATACGCATGAGGAGTGCAATTGCTACGCCTGTAGTACCAAGGCTTACAACGATTGCTGTCAGCATCAGGCCATGCGGCAGAGGGTTAATGTAAGCATTAGGATCTGTTGTCAGGCCGTTCTGGATAGGAATCATTGCGCCATCCTTCTGTGCAAAACACAGATAAAAATAGATTACGGCAACCTGCATAACGTTCATCGCCATCAGCTTCTTCATATAGTTTTTGCTGAGGACCATGCCATACACACCCAGGAAGAAAAGAATCATGACCAGGGAATAAATGCCTTTTGTTTTCAAAAACTCATTGAGCACTTCCATCTTCGTCACCCCTTTTCACGATTGCATCAAGTAGATTAATAATTGTCATCATTACGCAGATGGCAACACCGATTTCAATAAGGAAAATACCCATGGCATGCATTTCATGCTGCGGCTCCATATGAATCGGCATATAATTGTAGTTCAGGAAAAAGTCTGCGCCGCCGAACAATGTCAGCCAACCGGTAAAAGCATACAGGAAGGTGCCCACGCCGGCAAGAACAACAGAGGTTTTGCCTAAGACATTGAACTTTGTATCAAAGCCCAGAATAAGACGTGCCAGCAGCACGCCTACAGAAAGCAATGCGCCTGCCTGGAAGCCGCCGCCCGGAGAAAACTCACCCAGGCAGAGAACGTAAATGCCGTAGGTAATCGTGAACGGCACCAGCATTCTGAAGGCCACATTCAGGATAAGACCGCCAAATGGTTCTTTCATTTGATAATCTCTCCTTCCTCCGGATCCTCCGGCTCTTCCTCAGGTCTGCGTCCTACCGGATTGCTGGTCAGCACCAGCACCGTTGTCAGACCGGCGAGGAACATTACCGAGGTTTCCCACATAGTATCGAAGCCACGATAGTCGATGATGACGCCCGTTACGATATTGGGCGAGCCTGTATCCTCCGCACTACGGGAGATATAGGTCGGAGTAACATGCTGGTTAGGCGCAGTGTTCGCGTCACCAATTTCGGGCAGATAGGTTACGACAGAGCAAAACATGCCTGTCATAATCGCCAGGATAACAGCAACTAATCCACGCATTATTTACACCACCTATCAATTTTTTTCAACGAAGCTACGAAGAAGATGGTAGAAATCGTACCGATAACAGCCTCCGTAAAGGCTACGTCGGGGGAGCCCATCATCAGATACAGCAGCACAGCACAGAAGCTGAACGCACTGTAGATAATCGCAGCACTAAGAATATCCTTGCAGAAAATAACTGCACAGGTAATGAGAATCAGGAAGACAAGTAAAAGAGCTTCAATAGTATAAATCTCCATTTTATTTATCTCCTTTCTTCTTATGATATTTATGTACATGATTACGATTTGTTTTTACAGACTTTTTACGGATATGACCTACAGGCTCATCAGCACTATGGTCTGCTTTTTCCAGACCGACAAGCTTTTTGGCGCCCTTGCTTTGCAGTGTCCAGACAGGATGTCCGGATTTATAGGCTGCCTTGCTCAGAATATGCGAGCCGATCGGATTCGCCATAAAAACAAGTAAAAATACAAAAGCCATCTTTGCCGCTGTCAGTGTAGGTCCTTCATAAATCATCAGACCGATAAAGGAAAGCGTACAGCCAAGAGTTTCACTGTTACCGGAGGCATGGATTCTGGAATAGAAGTCCGGCAGGCGCAGCATACCGATAGCCGAGCCGACGAAAAATACCAGGCCGCTTAACAGGAACAGCGCAGCGATAACTTCGCGCAGGGAGGTAAAACCGAATTGTTCAATCATATCCTTTTACCTCCTATAAATTTAGCTACAATCAGCGAGCCGATAAAGCCTAAAATTGCATAAGAAATCGCTATATCAACATACATATCCGGACGTTTGTCAATATAGCCGAAAAGTACCAATAATAGAATTGTATCAGCACCGATAACGCCCAAGGCGTTCATTCTGTCAAAAATTGTCGGCCCGTTAAACAAGCGCTGCAGCATTGTGCCGATGATCAGAAGAATGGCTACCATCATAATATAAAATATAATCTGCATAATCATTCCTCACTCTCTACTACTGCAAAATCAAATTTTTCGCCATATAAATCGGCAACCTTTTTCTGCATGCCGCCATCAAGCACGCCTGCGGCCGCACCAACGGTCAGTGCATGAATCTCATACACACCGTCGTCGGTAACATTCATTGTTACTGTACCCGGTGTCAGCGTAATTGAGTTCGCCAAAATAACAGATGCCATCGGATTATCGGCCCTAAAGCGGAAGCGGACAACCTTAGGATCAATGTTCAGCTCCTGACCTGTAGTTGCCAGCAGCACGTCAATATTGGCGAGCACCAGCTGCCACATCAGCCAGAAAAAGTACATAATCATTTTCGGAATCGAAAACCCGAAAACATAATACTTTTTACTGCCATCCTTATTCGGTACCAGCAGAAGCGGGTATGTAACCCAAGTTGTCACCACAGCTGTAAGGATACCGTATACGACAAATTTTGTTTCCGTTCTGCCTGACAAAATCATCCAGAATGCAAACAGCACCAGAGCAAGACATGTCATATGCACCATAGGCGAGCCTACAATTTTTTTATCGTTCAATACTCCCTGCTTTTCCACAGCTACCACCTTTCTTTATATTATTTTTGAATATAATAGCATTTGCGTAACCAGTCATCCGTCAATGCAGATGACATAGCTGCGAAAATATAAATACCGCTTTCACAGTTTCATAAAATCGGCATTCAGTAACATAAATACCTATTAGGCAGCTCGCATAGCAAGCCACCAAAAAAGCAAGCCTTTTCTCGCTCTTAATTACTATAAATTAGACATTAAAAAGAAAATTCCTGCTTCTTTTTTGAAAGGAATAAAAGTTATGCAATCAATTTTTCTTTAAATCGATTAAAGAAAAATCGCAATCGTCTACAGGCAACATTCTGCCTGCCAAGCGCTCAACTCTTGCCAAATCAGCTGTGCAGCAAACCTGCAGATGTCCCTTGCCTTCTGTACGCAGCAAACCTTCCTCCTTAAGTGCTACAATAGCGTCGGCACTGGTGGCAGCCGCCGGGTCAAGCACTTTTACCTTCGGCCCTAAATCGGCTTCGATTTGTTCTTTGATAAAAGGATAATGCGTGCAGGATAAAATCACTGCCTCAACGCCCGCTTTTTTAAAAGGCTCGGTATACTCGGCGATAGCCTGCCGCAGCTCCGGACTTTCAAACTGCTCTCCCTCAATCAACGGTACAAACTTCGGGCAAGCCACCGGATAAACCTGCGCTTGCGGGTCTGCAGCAAGAATAGCTTTTTTATGCAAACCGCTGGCAATAGTAAACTGCGTTGCCAGTACGCCGATTTTCTTATTCGGACTGGCCGTCAGCAGCTGTTGCGTCCCCTTAGACATACCGACAACCCTGAACGGATGCGTCCCCCGCAGACTGTCTACACCGAGCATCGTCAGCGTATTGCAGGCTATGACTACCTGCTTAACGTTTTTGGCTGCCAGCCAATCGATTATTTCGCCTACAAAGCCACGGATTTCTTGTTCACTGCGTGTGCCGTAAGGCGTACGTGCAGTATCACCCACATAAATAAAATCCTCGTGCGGCAGCATCTGATGCAGGCATTTCAAAACCGACAGACCGCCGACTCCCGAATCAAGTACGCCGATTGGCTGCATTTTATCCATAAAAATACCCTCCCGTATTTTTTATACTTTAATACATTAATTATATCACTTATATACGTTTGCGTATATAAAAAACAGGCAAAGAAAACTTTCTTTACCTGTTTTACTGCCTGCTTTACCGCAATTCAATATTTACAATATTTATCCGGCTGTCAGACCGCCGTCAACTGTCACAATGCTGCCTGTCATAAAGCTGTTGGCAGGGGCCGCCAGACTGCAGATTACGTGAGCAATCTCACCGGCTGCGGCAATCCGCTGCAACGGATAGGCTGCAGCCACATCTGCCAGTGTATAGCCGCCGTTCGCATCAGCAAGCTGCCGTGCCAGTAGCGGCGTATCAACGTCTGCCGGGCAGACGCAGTTCACGCGCACGCTAGGTGCCAGATCCAGCGCCAGCGCTTTGGTAAACGCCACAACCGCACCTTTAGTCGCACAATAAAGCGCACAGCCGTAATTGCCGCTGACAGCAGCATCAGACGCAATATTTACCACGCTGCTTTTACTGCGCAGATAAGGCAGCGCTGCCTGCGTCAAGAACATCATGCCTTTAACGTTGACATTCATCATCGCATCAAAATCTGCTTCCGTCATCTGCTCCAAGCGCTGCTCGCGGTAAAAGCCGGCGCTGTTGACCAAAATATCCAGTTGCCAGTCAGGCCTGCCTTCCTGCTCGGCAATTTTTGCCACAGCAGCCTTGCATTCAGCCTGCTTCGTCACGTCACAGGAAATATACACTGCCTGCTTTCCCGTCTGTTCATCCAGATAACACAATGCCTGCGCGCCGCGCTCCTTGGAGCGTCCCAAAATATATACCCGCGCACCGTCCGTCAAAAAGCGTAGCGCTGCCGCCAGCCCGATGCCCGACGTACCGCCGCTGATAGCAACGCAAAGTCCTTCACAGCCGTAATTCATCTTATTCATCCGCATACTCCTTTTCCTTCAGCTCAGGCGGCAGAGTAATAATAATTGTCGTACCCTCGCCCAGCTTGCTCTGCAGCTCCAGCTGCATATCATGACGCTGCGCAATCTGCTTGGCAATTGCCAGTCCCAAACCGCTGCCGCTCTTATTATGCTCGTTGCGCGCTTTATAAAAACGGTCGAAGGCATGCGGAATGTCCTCTTCCTTAATACCGCAGCCATGATCAATCAGCTTCAGCCTGTTACCGGTCAGCTCCAGCTTAATTTTACTGCCCTCGGGAGAAAACTTGATGCTGTTATGCAAAAAAATCATCAGCATCTGACGCAGACGCCCGTAATCACCATTCAGCATGTAAATGTCCTTATCCGCACTGCCTGTAATCTGCAGCTTTTTATCAGCACCGAGCTGCCTGCCGCTACGCACTGCATCATGCATAACATCGACAAGGTTCAATGGAGCCTTTTCAATCGGAAAATCTGTATTCTGCAAACGCGACAAATCCAGCAGATCATTTATCAGTCGCTGTAAAAACAGGCTTTCCTTATACATCTGCTCATGAAATTCCTCTACGTCGGCCTTTTCCGTAACAACTCCGTCGCGCAGAGCCTCCAGACTGCCGCGGATAACCGTTACAGGCGTACGCAGCTCATGCGAAATGTTGGCAATAAACTCGCGGCGCAGCTTTTCCAGCTTTTGGCTTTCGGCATCTGCCAGCTCCAGACGTTCCGCCAAAATATCCAGCGTACGCGCCAGCTCGCCGATTTCGTCATTCTGCTTAATATCGGTGCGGGCGGTGTAATCACGTTCCGCCAAGCGCTCGGCAATATTTTTCATCTTCTCAATCGTTCCGGTAAAGCGCCAGCTGAGCACTACTGAAAGCAGCATACCCAAAGCCATTGCCACCAGCAGGCTGATAAGCAGAATGCGCAGGCCGGACCAGATAGCGTCTTGCAAGCCTGCTACCGGAGAATGCAGCAAAAGCACAGCCTTTACATGCCCTTGGCTGTCATAAATCGGTCTGCCTACTGTCAGCATTATGCCGTCAAGCATAGGATTATATTCCTCGATAATAAACTCTTTGCCGTTAAAGCCATCCTCAACCTTTTCCTTGACCTGAACCGGCAGTCTTTCGTAGGCCTCCTTAGGAGTCTTAGGCGGTTCCTTCCAGGCAATCGGCGGCATCTGACGTTTAAAAAGGCCAAAACCGCTATGCTCATGATGCTTCTGCACCTCTCTGCGCTGACGCTGCACCCTATCCTTATTGATGCTCAGCTGACGGTTGCTGTCCACCACCCAGACTATTTCCTGCGTCACATTATCCAGATAACTGATAAATTTGCTATTGGCAATACCGTCACCATGGCGGCTTTCCATCCGCGCCATATTATCACCAAGCACTTCCGCAATCTTTTCCGCGCGCAGACGCATTTCCTTTTCCTTGATTTCAACCGTCTGCTGCTTGAAGAATTGATAAAAAACGCCGCCGATAATCAACGCAAAAACAAGCAGCACCGCAGAAAAATACAGTGTCAGCTTTAAAGCAATTTTATTATTCATCCTTGTGTCCCTCAAAGCGGTAGCCTACGCCCCAGATAGTTTTGATTTCCCACAAAGGATGCTCGTACTTATCCAGCTTAGCGCGCAGGCGCTTGATATGCGAATCGACAGTACGGCTGTCACCGAAATAATCGTAGCCCCAGATGCTGTCCAGCAGATTATCACGGCTGAAAACCTTCGTAGAATTTTTCGCCAGCGTCCACAAAAGCTCGATTTCCTTTTTTGTCAACGGTACCTCTTCGCCGTTAATCTGCACTGCATACTTTTCCAGATTAATGTACAGATTTGCGTAAGAAAGAGTCTGAGCGTTCGCCGGCTCCTGAGCTCCCAGGCGACGCAGTACCGCACGCACGCGAGCCATCACCTCCGGTGCGCTGAACGGCTTAATCACATAATCATCCGCACCGATATCCAAACCCATAATCTTGTCGTAATCCTCACCACGCGCCGTAATCATAATAATCGGCACCATAGATTCCTTGCGCAGACGACGGCAAACCTCAAAGCCGTCTATCTCCGGCATCATTACATCCAGCAGTACGACAGCAATTTCATGCTCATACTGCAGATATTTATCCAGCGCCTCTGCTCCGTCCAGAGCAATAACCGGCTCAAAGCCTTCCTTTTTGGCATAGCCGGATAAAATTGTCGTAATCTGTTTATTATCATCAGCGATAAGTATCTTTTTCATCGCAAAGCCTCCTTATGTCACCTTTCTTTCATTATATTACATTTTAACGTCTATGTGTGTTAAAAGTATGACGCAAAAAAAGATATTTTTCAGCTTAAATTAAGTCTAAAAACATAAAAAAGTCATAAAATGCCTGTACAATATAAGCAAAGTTAAGGAACAGCAAAAAGCAACACCTTAATCAAAGCAAAATTTCACTGAACAATTAAAGATATAAGGAGTGATTCTAATGTTGAACATGAAAAAAATTCTCGTTACCGGTACAGTTTTGACGGCTTTCTGCGCCAGCGCTTTTGCTGCCTCTGCAGATTCCCAGCCGCAGCCTTCTATGAGCGAGCGCTTAAACGCTATTCTGCATGAAAACGACGCAGACCGTCCCTGCCCGCCGCCGGTTCACAGAATGCATCGCCAAGGTCCTAAGCTTACACCCGAACAGCGTGCCGAGCGCCAAAAAATGCGTGAAGAATGGAAAAGCATGACACCCGAGCAACGTGAAAAGGCTGTAGGAAAAATACGCAAGGAGCGCAAAGAAGCTCACGAAAAGTACGCCAAGGAAACAATGGCTAAGCTCACTCCCGCCCAAAAGGCAGAAGTACAGCAGTTCATCAAGGACGATATGGCACAGCGCAAAGCACGTCACGAGCGCCTGCAAAGTATGACTCCCGAGCAGCGTAAAGCTGTAAGAGCCAACATACCGCTGCCGCAAAAGCACCACAAAGGTGAATTCCGCGGTTACAAGCATAATCGCGGAGAATTCCACGGTTACAGACATCACAACGGTGAATTTCCCCAACCGCCTCAGGATTAACGCAAGGAAAAAATAGTAAAAATTAATTAACCCTCTTTCCCCTTCAATATAACAGCAATAAAGCATCATCCCCTTACAGCTTTTTGCTATATACTCTGCAGCCTGTGCGGCAACACAAGCTGCAGCTCAACCCTTTTTTCTACTCAATACTCATCAAATACAAAACCCCGCAGTCTGTAAGGCCGCGGGGTTTTGTATTTTTGCGCACAACGCAAAAAGCGTCCGTTTGCCGCCGGACGCCTTTTACGTTTTTTGATGAGTATGAGTATATCATGAAGCGAAGTCAAGTTCTTGACTAAACTCTATGTATATGATAATCTAATTTTGGTGAAAAATCTATCTACAAAAATCGAGATTCGTGCTTTAATGAACACTTTTCATAAAATGTACATTATCGGGAGAGGAGCATTGCATACTATGGACAGAAGACAAAAAAAGACCAGACAGGCAATTATCGATGCCTTTGTTAAATTGCTTACCAAAACAAGCTATGAAAAAGTCAGCGTTAAGGATATCATCGATGCAGCCGATGTCGGACGCAGTACCTTTTACAGCCACTTCGAAACAAAAGATGACCTGGCGCGCCAAATCTGCTTCGAGCTTTTCGACCATATCTTCAGTCCTGTTATCCCTCCCTGCTCCACACATAATTTTTCCGATATGCCGCAAAACACGGAAACACGTATTACGCATATTCTCTATCACCTGCGCGACAAACGCGAATACTACCTTGGCATCATCAATTACGATGACTGTACGCTGTTCTTAGGCTTCTTCCGCGATTACATGCTGCAGAACGTCAGCATCAAGATGAGCGGTTCCTACGACGAATACTCACAAAGAGTGCCGGAGGACTTCTTAATCAACAGCCTCACCAGCAGCTTTGTCGGCATGATACGCTGGTGGCTCAAAAACAAAATGAATCCTGGTCCCGAGGTTGTCGCCGGTTATTATATGGCATTGATTAATCCTGCCATTGCCGAATTCCAGACCAAGGGAGAATAAAAATCGTTTACGCAACAAAAAAAGAACTGCTAAAGCTTTGTACAGCAATACACTGCACAGAGCTTTCGCAGTTCTTTTATTTTTTTAGAGATATTTAATCCACAATGGATAGGTACTCAGCACTACTACCAAAAGCAGTACGAAAATATCGCCGAAGCGCAGCGGTGCCGGCGGCATATTCTTGTAGGTGTTGCCGCCAAAGCCCTTCAGCTCCATAGAAAGCGCCAGTGTTTCCGATTTGGCTACCGCACGCATAACCAGCGGTCGGATAACAACAAGATAAGCAAAGAAACGCTTGAACATATTGCCACGGTTGGAATAGCCGCGACAGCTTTGCGCATCCAACGTAATACCGCTATCGGTAAGAAAATTAGGCACAAAGCGCAGCGCCGTAGTCAGCATGAAGGCATATTCGCAGGGCATATGAAAACGGTCTACCAAAGCCTTGGCAATGTCCTGAATACGGCTCGCAGCCAGCAGGCACAAAAACGCCATCGTCATAACCAGCATACGCAGGCCGCCGATAAGCGATACATCGAGCGGTGAGCCGAAAAGCAGCTGCAGTAAAATCATCATACCGGTGAAAACTGCCAGACCGCCGATAGCAGCCATCGTCATTTTGTCATGCTTAATGTATAACAGCAGCGCCAGCTCCAAAACCAGAATCGTGGCTACTGCTTCTACCGGCAGGATGAATACCCAGGCGGTAACCGCCAGAGTAACTATAATCTGTGTAAAGGCTGTCAGCTTCATCTGCTTCCCTCCTTACAAATAACTTGCTTGCAAAATTCTTCGGCAGTTGCGGCCTCAATGCCCAGAGACGCAGCTAAGGCTGCTACCGTAGGACGGCACAAGCCCCAGCGCTCTACCGGTTGGCTGCCGTCAAACAGCTTCGCCGGCGTACCGTCGTAAACCAGCTTGCCGTAATGCAGTACAATCGCACGCTTAGCATAACGGCGTACAATATCCATGTCATGCGAAATCAGTACAATCGTAATGCTGCGCTTTTCATTGATTGCCTGCAGGTAGCTCATCATAGCTTCCTTTTCCAAAGCATCCTGGCCATTGGTAATTTCGTCCAGAATCAGCGTGCGCGGATTAAGTGCCAGTGCCGCCGCAACGCCAAGGCGTCGCTTCTGACCGAAGGACAGCAAACGCGGATACTCACCCTTCAGCTCTGTCAGTCCCATAGCCTCCAGCGCTTCGTTTACCTGACGCTCTATAGTTGCTTCCGTCAGCTTTTTGGCACGCGGGCCGTAAGCAACCTCATCAAATACAGTATCCTCTAAAATCTGCAGGTCCGGGTTTTGGAATACGTAACCGATTTTATCGGCCAAATCTGCCGGCTCACGCTTAACGATATCCTCACCGTCAACAAAAACCTGTCCGCTGCGCGGATGGCACAGTGCCATAAACAGACGGCTCAAGGTTGTTTTGCCGCTGCCGTTATGTCCCAACAGCGCCACAAACTCTCCGTCCTCTATCTTGCAATCCATATCCTTGATTACAGGCTGTCCACGCATATAAGCAAAATTGACATCCTTTGCTTCTAACATCAGTCAGCTCTCCCTTCTGCCGCAACAATCCCATAGGTGCGAAAATCAGCCAGCGCATCCTCTTCGCTGCGCCAATCACCCAAATCCACGCCGAGCTTTTCTTCCAGGCCCAGCTTAATCTGCCACAGTGACGGCAGCAGCGGACGCAATGCAGGATTTTCGTACATTTTAGGAGCAGCAGCCTCAAAGGCATCAGCCGCTACCAGCTCGCCCTCGTTCAGTACAATCATATCCGTTACGTAAGGCAACACATAATCCACGCGATGCTCAACAGCAATAATCGTTGTACCGTACTGCTTATGGATTTTATCTACCAGATTATACAGGGAACGTGCACCATCCGGGTCCATTGCAGATACAGGCTCATCAAGCACAATAATCTCCGGATGCACGGCAAGCGTTGCAGCCAAAAGCAGACGCTGACGCTGACCGCCACTGAGCTCGTCCAGCTGATAGCTTTCACGCCCCGGCAGGCCAACATCCTCGAGCGCCTGTCTGGTACGTTCTTCAACCTCATGCGGCGCAAAGCCGTGGTTAAGCAGGCTGAAGGCGATTTCCTCGCCGGCAGTCAGAGAAACCAGCTGGCTTTCGTAGTCTTCCATAATAAAGCCCACGCGCATAGCAATATCACTGACGCGCTTGCCCTTAGTGCTTTCGCCGTTAATTTTAACATCGCCGCTGTAGCGTCCGCCCATGTAATAGGGGACGATACCGGTCATAGCCTTGCACAGCGTTGTCTTTCCGGCACCGCTCGGTCCGGTGATAACGGTGAAGCTGCCTTTTTTTATTTCAAAGTTGATATCACGCAGCACCAGATCCGATTTTTTATAGGCAAAGTAAAAATTCTCTACGTTAATTACGCTTTCCATTATTTTTCATCCTCCTGAAAGTAAAACAGCTTCCGCACGGGAGCGTACAGGAAGAAGGTTATCAGACCATTGAGCAGGCCTACAATCGCAACAACTGGCAGCATAGCATAAATCCATACGTGTAGCGGCAAGCCCAAAATAAGCTTCAGGATAAAAGTAAACAGACCGCCGCTGGTCATCGTGGCAACAAAGCCGGTGATAAAAGGACGCAGCTTCCATTCGCTGATACCTGCTTTGAACATAGCCTCAACCAAAAGGCAGCAGACAGTCGCACCGGCCAGCTCACTGGCAACGTTGCCCAGCGGGAAAGCAGATTTGGAGGACGGAACCAACGTAAGGCCGGCGATAAAACCGATACCTATAGCCTGCGACAGCTTGGGACGCGTCAAATTAATAACAATAGAATACATAGCAATTGTCCAGTTAGGCGTTACACCGCCGACGTTAGGACTTACAGTGTGCAGAATAATACCGATTGCCAGCAGCATCGCCGTAATTGCGACCCAGCGGTAGCCATCCTGCATTGGCTCCACCTCTATCAGCTGCGGCACAGGCTTATTATTTCTTTCATCCATGAGTAATTACACCTCTCCCTAAAATAGTGCCTGAAAATAATATGTTATCATTATACTATATTTAAATGCTTTTGTAATGCTTTAGCGAAAAAAAGTATCCTGCGTTATAGCAGGAGAAGAAAATTGTTACAAAGGTAATAAAAAATCTGCCACGCTTTCGCATAGCAGATTCTTTATTTTATGACGGGTTACGCTCTCTTGCCCCCAAGCTCACGCAGCAGCTCCTCTGGCGTAATGTTGTGATAAGCCAGAAGCACCAGGCAGTGATACCACAAATCTGCCATTTCGTGCAGCACCTTATCCTTTTCGCCGTTTTTGGACGCTATAATCGTTTCCGTAATTTCGTTGCCCAGCTTTTGCAGCAGCTTATCCTGACTGCCGCTCATGAGGAATTTCATCTCCGCATCATCAGCCTGACGCTTGTACAAAATCATGCGGTACAACTCACTGATAACCTTCGGCAACCCTTCTACCTCAGGCACCGGCAAATTGGACGTATGCCACAGCGGATTATGGAAGCAGGAATATTCACCTGTATGGCAGGCCACCCCCTGCTGCTCTACCTTTACGAGCAGCGCGTCACCGTCGCAGTCGTAGAATAGCTCTACAACCTTCTGCAGATTACCGCTAGTCGCGCCCTTGTTCCACAGCTCCTGACGGCTGCGGCTCCAGAACCAGGTATAACCTGTTTCTAATGTTTTGAGCAATGATTCCTCATTCATGTACGCCAGCATAACAACATCGTTCGTACGTACATCTACAACAACAGCAGGCACAAGACCTCTGCTGTCAAATTTGATTTTAGAAATATCGATCTGCATTATAACCTCACCTCTATACCTCGAGAACGCAGATACTCCTTCACCTGCTTAATGGTGAAGGTTTTATAGTGAAAAACAGAGGCCGCCAGCACAGCGTCAGCGCCACCTTCTGTCAGCACATCATAGAAATCCTCCAGCTTACCTGCACCGCCGCTGGCGATAACAGGCACATTTACGGCACTGCTCACGGCCTTCGTCAGAGCAATGTCATAGCCGTTTTTCGTGCCGTCGGCATCCATACTTGTCAGCAGGATTTCTCCGGCACCGAGCGCTACGCCTTTTTTTGCCCATTCCACAGCATCAAGGCCCGTCGGCTTACGCCCGCCCTGCACATAAACCTCCCACTTGTTCTCACCGCATTTACGTGCATCAATTGCGAGAACAATGCACTGGTTGCCAAACAGCTTGGCACCGTCGGCAATCAGCTGCGGATTTTTTACCGCTGCGGAATTGAGCGAGGTTTTATCAGCACCGGCACGCAGAGCATTTTTGATATCCTCCACACTGCTGATGCCGCCGCCTACTGTCAGCGGCATCAAAACCTTGGCCGCAGTTCTGCTGATAACATCCAGCATCGCCTTGCGCTCCTCAAAGGTCGCAGTAATATCAAGGAAAACAAGCTCATCGGCACCCTCGGCATCATAAGCCGCCGCACGCTCCACCGGGTCACCGGCATCACGCAGGCCGACAAAGTTCGTGCCCTTAACAACACGTCCTTCCTTAACATCAAGACAAGGAATAATTCTCTTCGTAAGCATCTTATTCCTCCTTTGTCGCAGCAATTTTTAAAGCGTCCGGCAGATTAACGGCACCAGTATAAATTGCCTTACCGATAATGCAGCCAGCTACGCCATCCTTTTCGTATTTTTTTACGTTGCGGATATCATCGAGCGAAGCTACACCGCCGCTGGCAATAATCGGTACGCCGCAGGCACGTGCCAACGCTGCTGTCGCTTCGGCATTTACACCGCTGAGCATACCGTCACGGCTGATGTCGGTAAAGATAATCGTTGCCACGCCGTAGTCTGCCATGCGCTTGGCCAGCTCGGTTGCGGCAACGCCGCTGCCCTCGCCCCAGCCTTCGATAGCTACATCACCATTTTTCGCATCAATGCCGACAGCGATATGTCCGGGATATTTGGCGCAGGCCTCTTTGACAAGCTCAGGATTCTTTACGGCAGCGCTGCCCAAAATCAGGCGCTCCACACCCAGCTCCAAAAGCTTTTCTACTGCCTGCAGATTGCGGATACCGCCGCCAAGCTCGACAGGAATTTTTACAGTTTTAAGAATGCGTTCAATCACAGACAGGTTTTTGCCCTCGCCCGCCAGCGCACCGTCAAGATCAACAAGATGCAGCCATTCGGCACCGCAGGCCACCCACTTGGCAGCCATCTCCGCCGGGTCATCGGCAAAAACAGTTTCCGCATCAAAGCGTCCCTCCGTCAGACGCACACAGCGTCCGCCGCGGATATCTATTGCAGGATATATAATCATAATTTTCCCCTCATAATTCAACAAAATTTTTCAGCAGGCGCATGCCGACTCTGCTCGACTTTTCCGGATGGAACTGGAAGGCCTGTACCTTACCGCGTCCTACGGAAGCAGTAACCTCCATGCCATAGTCACAGACCGAGGTAATAATGCTTCTGTCCTCCGGCTCCGCATGGAAGCTGTGCACAAAGTAAACGTATTCACCCTCCGCATCCTCTAAGAGCGGGGACGGACTACGCAACTCCAGCTTATTCCAGCCCATATGCGGAATCTTCAGCTCGGTATGCAGCAAGCGCACCTGACCTTTGAAAAAGCCCAGGCCCTTAACTCCCGGCGCTTCGTCACTGCCATCAAATAAAAGCTGCATGCCCAGGCAGATGCCGAGAAAAGGCTTGCCGCTGTGCAGGCTGTCCATAATCACGGGAATCAGGCCTGACTTTTCCAGGTTTGCCATGCAATCGCCAAAGGCACCTACACCCGGAAGCAGAATTTTTTCAGCCTGCGCAATCACAGCCGCATCGCTCGTCACCACAGGCTCAGCGCCGATAGAACGCAGCGCATTCTGTACGCTGTAAAGATTGCCCATGCCATAATCTATAATCGTTATTTTTTTACTCATATAATTTCCCTCATGCTAACTTAAAACATGTGTGAAGCAACGGTGCTTTATAGTGTATCTTAAAGTGTACCCTTGCTGCTCATAACACCATGCACACGGCTGTCAAAGGCTACTGCCTCTGCCAACGCTCTGGCAAAGCCTTTGAAAATCGCTTCGATGATGTGATGCGTATTCTTGCCGTAAAGCACGTGGATGTGTAGCGTGAGGCCTGCCTGCATTGCCAAAGCGCGGAAAAATTCCTCCGTCATTTCGGCATCGTAAATGCCAAGCTGTACCTTAGGAATATCCGCATCAAAAACAAGATACGGACGGCCGCTGAAATCCAAGCACACCTGCACCAGCGCTTCATCCATCGGCAAAAAGCAGTTGCCGTAACGGTGAATGCCTGCCTTATCGCCCACAGCCTCCTTCAGTGCCTGACCGAGTACAATACCACAGTCCTCCACTGTATGATGGCTGTCAACATCTAAGTCGCCCACAGCATGCACCACCAGATCACTGAAGCTGTGCTTAGCCAAAAGCGTCAGCATATGGTCAAAAAAGCCGATGCCTGTATTAATTTCGCAGCTGCCGCTGCCATCAAGACACCATTCGGTGCTGATGCCCGTTTCCAGTGTTTTTCTTTCTACATTACCGCTTCTCATGCTTTTACCTCCGCACACAGCTCGGTGATTTTAGCAATAATCTGCTTGTTTTCTTCAGGTAAGCCGATGGTGATACGCAAGCAGCCCTGCAGCACCGGATGCGTGCTGAAATCACGCGCCAGAATACTGTTGGCCAAAAGATATTTAAATATCAGCTTGCCTCCTGCAGCCTGTTCCGGCAATCTTTCGCTAAACTTCGCCGCATAAGCCTTGGCAAGCTGTTGCATCAGTTCTCCCTCCGCACGGAAGGTAACAAAATTAGTTGCCGTCGGCCATACCTTAAAGCCTAAGTCTTTCAGGCAGTCCGCAAATTTATCGCGTTCCTCACGGATTGTTTTGATGCGCTCCTTATACAGCTCCTTGTTTTCGTAAACAGTTTTGGCTGCCATCAGCGTAAAGGCATTTACATGATACGGCAGCAAAGCCTTGCCCAGCTGACGCACCAGCCCCAGCGCACCCACTGCGTAACCGCAGCGCAGACCTGCCAAGCCATAGGCCTTAGAAAAGGTGCGGAAGACCATCAGATTGCTGTAGCGTCCCACTAAGCTCAGAGTAGAGCCTGCTACCAGCCACAGCTTGTGCATCGGACGCAAATCATTCGGTGCCAGCTCCTTGCCATCGGCAAATTCCATATAGGCCTCGTCCATGATAACAGGGCAATCTACATTAGCGAGAATTTTTTCCATAGCTGCCAGGCTGTTATAGTTGCCTGTCGGGTTGTTCGGATTGCAGACAATCAACAGCGAAGGCTGCTGCTCCTTACAAAAGCTGATAACGCTGTCAGCATCAACAAAGCCTTCGGCTGTCAGCGGATAGCGCACCTCCTCGCTGTCGGAAAGGGCAGCGTACTCGCCGTACATGGAAAATGACGGCCAAGGTACGGCAATCTTTTTGCCCGGCCCGCCAAAAACATAGCAAGCCTTTTCCAACAGCTCACTGGAGCCGTTGCCGATTTTTACACAGTCAATATCCACATCCAGCTCTTTGGCAATCACTTCGCACAGGTTTTCCGATTTAATCGGCGGATAACGGTTAAAAGGAAAGCGTGCGGTGCGTTGGGTAATTTTTTCCGCAATCTCCTGCGGCAGCGGATAATTACTTTCGTTGGCGTTAACAATAATATCCGCCGCCACGCTTTCTACGGCATATTCCTCCATCGCCTCAATACTTTGGCGAACAGTAAAGCTACTCATCTTCTGCCTCCTTATTTACCCACACGTTTACGGATAGCGTTGGCATGAGCCTGCAGGCCCTCTGCTTCAGCCAAGGTAATAATATCGTCGGCAGCGGCCAAAAGCGCCGGAGCAGTGTAGGCAATAATGCTTGTTTTCTTCATAAAGGTTTCTACGTTCAGTACGGAATAGAACTTCGCCGTACCGCCTGTCGGCAGAACGTGGTTCGGTCCTGCATAGTAATCGCCCAGCGGTTCCGGTGAATAAGCACCCAGGAACATAGCACCGGCGTTACGGATATACGGCATAATTTCAAACGGTGCCTTAGTCATGATTTCCAAGTGCTCTGGTGCTGAAAGGTTAGCCATTTCGATAACGGTAGGCATATCCTTGGCAAGGATAATCTTGCCTGCCTGCTGCAGTGAGGTACCGGCGATTTCCTTACGCGGCAGCTGTGCCAGCTGTACTTCGATTTCCTCGCCCACAGCATTAGCTACACGCTCGCTGTCGGTAATCAGGATAGCGCAGGCCAACGGATCATGCTCTGCCTGGCTCAGAAGGTCTGCTGCCAGATAGGTCGGGTTAGCGCTGTCATCTGCTACAATCAGGATTTCGCTCGGGCCGGCAAGCATATCAATATCAACGTGACCGATAACGGCTTTTTTAGCCAAAGTTACGAAGATATTGCCGGGGCCGGTAATTTTTTCTACCTTCGGTACGGTTGCGGTGCCAAAGGCCAGCGCAGCAATTGCCTGTGCGCCGCCCATTTTATAAATTTCGGTAACGCCGATTAATTTTGCCGTTACCAGCACGTTCGGATTAACCTTGCCGTCCTTTCCGGGCGGTACGGCCATCACAATGCGGGGAACGCCTGCTACCTTTGCCGGGCAGGCATTCATCATTACAGACGAAGGATAAGCAGCAGTGCCGCCGGGAACATAAATACCGACGGAATCAACCGGGGTAACCTTTTGGCCCAGCAGTGAACCGTAAGGACGGTTCGTAAGCCAGGTTTTCGGCATCTGCTCCTCATGGAACTTCATAACATTGGCGATGGCACACTCCAAAGCAGCCTTCACTTCCGGTTTGACAATAGCTTCCGCTTCCGCAAATTCTTCCTCGGTTACACGGATATTTTCCGGTGTCAGCTCTACGCGGTCAATCAGCTTAGTATAGTAAAAAAGGCTTTCATCACCGTTTTTGCGCACATCAGCAACAATCTGGTCAACAACCTGTGCTGCCGTCATGTGTCTGCCGAACATAGCATCCGTGCCTGCCTGAATGCGCGGAGATAATTCCACCTCGTCAAAAGCCTTCTTCTTCATTAAAGCAGCAATCTCTGCTGCGCTCATCTTTCTTGCGTCTGTAACCTGCATTTTATTTATCCTCCTCATTTAAAACAATACGTAAATCCTCAACCAGCTTGTGCAAGCGCGCAAATTTCAGCTTGAAGCTGGCGCGGTTGGCAATCAGTCTGGCAGTAGCGGTAAAAATAGAATCAACCTCCGCCAGTTTATTTTCTTTCAGGGTGCGCCCTGTTTCTACTATATCTACAATCATTTCGCTCAGGCCCACTATAGGTCCAAGCTCAATCGAACCGTTGAGCTTCACGATTTCTGTCTGAATGCCCAGCTTATTGAAATAAGCCTTGGCGCAGTTAGGATACTTCGTTGCTACCCTCAGATGAGCGTAATCCGTCAGCTTGGCGCGCCGCTTAGCCTCCGGCACTGCCATCATCAGACGACAACGGCCAAAGCCCAAATCCAAAAGCTCCACTACGTCCTTATCCTGCTCCAGCAGCACATCCTTGCCGATGATGCCTATATCCGCCGCACCGTATTCAACATATGTCGGCACATCAACAGTTTTGGCAATAATGAAGCGTACCTTGGTTTCCTCGTTGCTGATTACCAGCTTGCGTGAATCCTCGGTAACGTTTTCGGCGCTGTAGCCTACCTTCGCCAGCAGGCGTACAGACTTATCGAACAGCTTGCCCTTCGGCAAAGCTATAGTAATGTATTCGTCCATAAAAATACCCCTCTATATTTCCCAGCCATAAGCTTAATGTGTATATTGTCTTTCTGTTAAGCTTATTCTACATATACTAACGATTTACAGCCATATTCCTTCACTGCGAGCGCTGCTCCCTGCAGATCCGCAGCCTCGGTCAGCAGCTTCACGCTGCGGCCTTCACGGCGCAATGCTGTCGCTTTGGCAATCGCCTCCGGCAGCTTGCCTTCGCTCCAAGCTACCAATACATCCCAGGTGCGGTTATTGGTAACAACGCCGTTGCGCTCCAAAGCCAGCAGTACGCGGTCCACGCCGACGGCAAAGCCTGTTGCCGGGCATTCCAGCCCGAAGCGCTGCATCATCTTATCGTAGCGTCCGCCGCCTGCCACCGGATAACCCATTTCCGGCAGGTACACTTCAAAAAGCATGCCCGTGTAATAGTCAAGCGAACGATACAAGCCAAGGTCAAAGCTCAAATAGCCTGCTGCACCGTAAGCATCCACCAGCTTGTAGATTTTGCGCAAATCATTAAGCGCGCCTTGGCACTTAGCGTTAGTTACTATTGCAGCAACTTTGTCCAAAAGCTCTATGCCACCCTGCAGGAAGAGGAAATCGGCAAAAAGCTGCTTGATTTCCGGACGGATATTTTCCATCGCATCTGCCATCTGCTGCATACCCACAGCATCATGACGGCGCAGGCAATCCTTCAGCTGCTGCAATTGCGCGTTATCAAAGCCTGCTTCCTCCGCCAGGCCGTTGATAAAATCAACGTGTCCCAGGCTGATAGCAAACTTCTGCAAGCCTGCAGCCTGCAATGCTTCGGCTGCCAGCACGATAACCTCGGCATCGGCAGCAGCGCCGCTGGCACCCAGCATTTCTACACCGGCCTGCTCAAATTCGCATTGCCGTCCTGCCTGAATTTCTTCATAACGGTAAAGATTTGCCAGATAGCAAAGACGTTTAATCTTTTCGCCGCCCTGCAGGCGCGTCGCTGTCAGGCGGGCAATCGGTGCCGTCATATCATTGCGCAGCACCAGCAGATTATTGCTGCGGTCAAAAAAACGGAAGTCCCCTTTGGCACCGGCAGCGCCGAAGGTATCAACATATTCAAAATCGGGTGTTTTTACCTCATCATAGCCCCATTTGTCAAAAACATTGATAATCGCATTTTCGATTCCGCGGCGTGTCTTCATCTCTCCCGGCAGAATATCCTTGGTTCCGTAGGGAACCTGATATACCTTATTAGTCATCTTCTTTCTTCCCCTCTTTTATAACTTGCATAACAGAATTATAACCGTCAGCGCCGTAAACAAGACAACGCTTAACACGTGAAATGGTTGCGGTGCTGGCACCGGTTTTCTCTACGATAGTTTCGTAAATACAGCCATCATCCAGCATGCGCGCTACCTCTAATCGCTGTGCCATTGCCTTAAGCTCGCTGATAGTACAGATATCCTCAAAAAATTTATAGCATTGCTCCTCATCCTTTAAGCTGAGAATAGCTTTGAATAATTGGTCTGTTAAATGATCATGAATATTTGCTGCCATTTTTTAGTTTCCTCCTGTGCGTTACGTGCATATAACGATAGTACTTTAACTCACTAACTCGTAAAAATACTTTAATACTTTATCTTGTGAAAGTCAAGAAAAATTTACAAAAAATCTTTTTCCCGCAGGTTTTGTAAAAAATTGCGCATTTCCCTTTACAATTACCTAGTATTTTGATATAATTTGAGCAATTCCTGAAATCCATTGGACGCAGCTTTACAGCTTTACAGTTTTTTAGTAAATTTTACGCAAAACTGTTGACAATATCCTAAAATAGATGTATGATTATTTCATTCAAACTTAACAGAGATTTCATCAAGAGTAGCTGAGGGACTGGCCCGATGAAGCTACGGCAACCACACATCAGTGAACGGTGCCAATTCCAACGGATAATTCCGGCAGATGAAGATTACAGATGCAAAGTATCCTTCGCCGTGCCGGTGAAGGATTTTTTTACGTCGGCCGTCGATTCCGACAGCGGACGTACACCGGAGAATGCGACTCTCAAGCAGCATCCGCTGACTTCTATTGGAAAATAATCTCTCACACTAAAATAAGGACTGCTGAAACTTGCGGTCACATTAGAAAGGAACACAAGAATGATAGAACTAGTTAATGTAGAAAAAACCTACTACAGCAAAGCCGGCGACATCCATGCTCTGCACAAAACAAGCCTGAGCATCAAGGCCGGCGAAATTTTCGGTATCATCGGTCTTTCCGGTGCCGGCAAATCCACATTGGTACGCTGCATCAACATGTTGGAAAAACCGACTGCAGGCCAGGTATTCGTTGACGGTCAGGAACTGACCGCCATGAGCGAAGCACAGCTGCGTAAAGCACGTCAAAGCATCGGCATGATTTTCCAGCACTTCAACCTGCTGGCAAGCCGTACTGTTTATGATAACATCGCTTTTCCGCTGGAAATCCAAGGTCTGAGCAAGAGTGAAATCGACAAGCGCGTACGTCCTCTGCTGAAGCTGGTACAGTTGGAAAGCCGTGCCAACTACTATCCCAGCCAGTTGTCCGGCGGCCAGAAACAGCGTGTAGGCATTGCCCGCGCCCTGGCAAGCAATCCTAAGGTACTTCTGTGCGACGAAGCAACCAGCGCCCTCGACCCGCAGACCACCAAATCTATTCTGCATCTGCTGCAGGACATCAACAAAAAGATGAATCTGACCATCGTGCTGATTACACACCAGATGGAGGTTGTAAAAACTATCTGTGACCGCGTTGCTGTTATCGAAAGCGGCGACATCATTGAAGAAGGCCCGATGATTGACGTTTTCACCAATCCGCAGCACCCCACTACCAAGGAATTTACCAAGAGCGTTATCAACGCCGAGCTGCCTGATATCGTTAAACAGATGAAATTAAGCGATACCTATACAGAAGGCAGCAAGCTGCTGGTACGTATCTCCTTCATCGGTGACAGTGCCAGCGAGCCTATTATTTCAGGCATGGTAAAACATTTTGATGTTGACGTAAGCATTATTTCCGGTAATACCGACCAGCTGAAGGATGTCCTCTTCGGCACCCTGCTGATTGAGATTTCCGGTAACCGCGAGCGCATTAAAAATGCATTGGAATATCTGCATCAGCAGCATCTGAAAACGGAGGTAATTGGCTATGAGTCCTGATATGATTGACCTTTTAATAAAATCCTTTTGGGAAACCTGCTACATGGTTTTCGCTTCTACCGCACTTTCCACTTTAATCGGCATTCCGCTGGGCGTAATCCTTACCGTAACCCGCAAGGATCACATCCTGCCGAACCAGCCGCTTAACACTATTCTGGGCGCGATTGTCAACGCAACGCGTTCAACTCCTTTTATTATATTAATGGTAGCAATTATTCCGCTGACACGTATGATTGTCGGCTCTTCCATCGGTACTACCGCAGCAATCGTGCCGCTGACTATTTCCGCAGCACCGTTCATTGCACGTATCATTGAATCTTCTCTGCTGGAAATCAACCCCGGCATTATCGAAGCAGCTCAGGCTATGGGTGCAAGCCCGATGCAGATTATCACTAAGGTACTGCTTCCCGAAGCAATGCATTCCATCGTACTGGGCGTAACGCTTGCCATCATCAGCTTAATCGGCTACTCCGCAATGGCCGGCACCTTAGGCGGCGGCGGTCTTGGTGACCTGGCAATCCGCTACGGCTACCAGCGCTTCCAGATGGATGTTATGATTGCCACCGTTGTCGTGCTCATCGTCATGGTACAGGCAATGCAGTCCTTAGGCGACTACGCATCCAAAAAGCTTAACAAAAACAAACTGTAATCTACAGGCCAAATGAGGATTTACAACGATGAAGCGAGTTTCATCGACGTAATAAAGAAAAAAGCCGCTGCTGTCTGACAGCAGACCACCATTATTTTAGGGAGGAACAACTTATGAAGAAAATTACCAAACTTTTACTCACCGTTGCGCTCTGCGCACTGACCATCATCGCCGCAGGCTGCGGCGGTGACAACAAGGCAGCCGACAAAAAGGCTGACCCGAACGCACCTGTTAAAATCGGCGTAACCGCAGGTCCGCACGCTGAAATCATGGACAACGTTAAAAAGCTGGCTGAAAAGCAAGGCCTGAAAATTGAGGTTGTCGAATTCTCCGACTATGTAACCCCGAACGTATCCCTGGCACAGGGCGAGCTGTTTGCCAACTCCATGCAGCATGCTCCGTATCTGGCAGCAACTCTGAAAAAAGAGCCTAAATTCGAGCTGGTTGAAGCTTTCAAAACCGTAAATTTCCCTATGGCTATCTATTCCACCAAATATAAAAAGGTTGAGGATATCCCGGCAGGCGCAACCATCGGCATTCCTAACGATCCGTCCAACGGTGCTCGCGCACTTCTGGTTCTGGCTGACAAAGGCTTCATCGAAGTTAAGGATAAAAACGATGTTTCCACCTCTGTAGCAAGCATCACCAAAAATCCGAAAAACTACAAAATCCAAGAGTTAGATGCCGCTTCTATTCCTAAAGCAATGGGTGACCTTGATATTGCCGTAATCAATGCCAACTATGCACTGGTTGCCAAACTGAATCCGTCCAAAGACAGCCTGCTGGTTGAACGCGCCGATAACCCGTTTGTTAACATCTTCGTAACCACCAAAGCTAACGAAAAGGATCCGCGTATGGAACAGCTGAAGAAGATTTACACCTCCGCAGAAAACAAAAAATTCATCGAGGATCACTTCAAAGGCTCCATTACTCCGGCATTCTGATTTACCGAAGCAAAACTCCAAAGCTCCCGCAGACTTCTGTGGGAGCTTATTTCTTAGCTTACCGCAATTTCTAAAAAAATTTGCGTTTAGCACTTTACAAATTTAGCGTACTAAAGTATAATGGGTACATAGTTAAATGCTAATTAACAAATGAGGTGTGGAAAATGAAAAAATTAGTAGCTTTAGTAATGGGCCTGATGATGATGCTCATGATGGTTGCCGGCTGCGGCAGCGACGGCCCGAAAAAAATGGTAATCGGTCTGGACGATAACTTCGCTCCTATGGGTTACCGCAATGAAAAGAACGAAATCGTCGGCATGGATATCGACCTTGCACGCGAAGCCTGCAAGCGTGCCGGCATGGAAGTTGAATTCAAGCCTATCGACTGGGGTGCAAAGGAAGCAGAGCTCAAATCCAAACGCATTGACGCTATCTGGAACTGCTTCACCGTTAACCCGGAGCGTGAAAAGGTATATGGCATGTCCAAGCCTTACATCAACAACTCCCAGCTGGTTGTTGTTCCTAAGGATTCTCCGATTAAAACCCTCGAAGATTTAAAGGGTAAAATCGTAGCGGTACAGGATGACAGCACAGGCTCCTACCTGCTCGAGCAGCCTGCACACAAAGAGCTGGCAGCTTCCATGAAGGAAGTTCGCAAATATCCCGACTTCGCAGCTATTTACATGGAAATAGACAACAAACGTGTTGATGCTGCTATCGTAGACGCAGTTCTTGCTCGCGGCTATTATGACAAAAAGAAACCTGGTGCCTACAGAATTCTTGAACAGAACATGGGCGATGAGGTTGTAGCAATTGCCTTCCGTAAGGACGACAAAGACTTCAAAGACCGCATCGACAAAGCTATGGATGAAATGAAAAAAGACGGTACCTGCAAAAAGATTTCCGAAAAATGGATGGGCGCAGATATCACAAAATATTAATTTGTTATCACTTGAGGGCTGTCGCATTTAGCGGCAGCCCATATTATAATTATATGGAGAGAAATAATTTATGGATTACGTTTTAAATATCATCCCTCAGATGATGGATGGCTGCCTGGTATCATTTCAAGTTTTTATTATCACCATCGTACTGAGCATTCCGTTGGGCATTCTGCTCAGCCTCGGCCGTGTTTCCGGCATTAAACCCCTGCAGGCCCTCATCGGCGGCTACGTTTGGATTTTGCGCGGCTCCCCGCTGATGCTGCAGATTTTCTTCGTTTACTTCGTACTGCCGTCCGTAGGCATTCGCCTGCCGGACTTTGAATCGGCCATCGTAGCCTTTGTATTAAACTACGCTGCCTACTTCTGCGAAATCTTCCGCGCCGGCATTCAGGCAATTCCTGCAGGCCAATATGAAGCAGCACATACTTTGGGCATGAACTATGTGCAGACCATGCGCCGCATTATCCTGCCACAGGTTATCCGCATCATCCTGCCGCCTATCAGCAACGAAACCATTACTCTGGTAAAGGATACCTCCTTGGTATACGTTCTGGCGATGAACGATCTGATGCGTACCGCACGTAATCTGGTACAGCGTGACTTTTCTATTACCCCCTTCATCGTTGCTGCAGTCTTCTACCTGCTGGCAACTCTGATTTTAACCATTGTTTTTGAACGTCTGGAAAAACGCTTCTCCAGATATGACCAATAGGAGGAGTAACCACTATGACTACTAAAATCAAAGCAACCAATATCTGGAAAAAATTCAATAACCTGGAAGTACTAAAGGGCATTGACCTTGAAGTAAATGAGGGCGAAGTTGTTGCCGTTATCGGCCCTTCCGGTGGTGGCAAGAGCACCCTGCTGCGCTGCCTCAACAAGCTGGAAACAATCGATAAAGGCAGTATCACCATCGACGGCGAAGAGCTGTGCCGTGAAACCTCCGGTGGTACGGAATATGTCAAGAACAATGATGTCCGCCGTATCGCCTGCAAAATGGGTATGGTATTCCAGCAGTTCAACCTTTTCCCGCATATGACTGTTCTGGAAAACCTGATTGAAGCGCCTGTCAACGTACAAAAGCGCGATAAAGCAGAAGTTATCAAGGAAGCAGAGGTTCTGCTGGCAAAGGTCGGCCTTTCCGAAAAGCGTGATGTTTATCCGCGCAAGCTCAGCGGCGGACAGCAGCAACGTGTAGCTATCGCCCGTGCTTTAGCCATGAAGCCCGCAATTATGCTTTTTGACGAGCCTACCTCTTCTTTGGACCCGGAGCTGACCGGTGAGGTTTTGCGCACCATGCGCGAGCTGGCCGACGAAAAAATGACCATGGTAGTCGTAACGCACGAAATGGGCTTTGCCCGCGAGGTTGCCACTAAGGTTGTTTTCATGGCTGACGGTCATGTGCAGGAGCAGGGCAGTCCGGAAGAAATTTTTGTTAACCCCAAAAACGAACGTCTGAAATCCTTCTTAAAAGTAATTTTAAAGTAATCAGAGAAAGGTTTCTAAATTAATTCACAGATTGCACCTACCTTTGTCATATATGTTTGTTACAATAATACTCGAGGATGAAAGGAACCTATTGAACAAGGCAAGCAAAGAAAGGTGATTTCAATGCACGTTAAAATTCTTGGCCCCATGACTAAGCAGGCAGAGCTGCTGCTGCAGAATACTGCTATTGCGTTAAAGAAGCTCAAGGTTAAGGCTGAGTTTGAAAAAGTTTCCGAATTCCAAAAGGTAGTGGCCTATGGAGTAATGGTCTTCCCCGCTTTAGTCATCGACGAAAAATTAGTTGCTGTCGGCAGCACGCTTTCGGTAGATGAAGCCATGACTCTTATAAAGCAACTCTCCTAAACATATCTTTTCATCATACACCTCTCCTTAAAATACACCGCACCGTGCGAAATGTGCGGTGTATTTTTTTGTTTTGGAAGCATTTTGATTAATGTAAAATTTATGTAAAGTTCCTTACGCACTTTTAACATCATAAAATTTCGAGTATAATAAGTATAGGTATATGCTGTTTTTACAGCAATCATGGATGCATACAAATTAAAAAAGGGGACTTATTTTTTATGCTTGCTTATTTCTTGGCATTTTTAGGCGGTATCGCCTTATTTATGTATGGTATGCAGCTGATGGGCGACGGTCTGCAAAAGGCTGCCGGCGCTAAGCTGCAAAAGATTTTGGAGGCCATGACAGGCGTGCTCGCTATGGGCATTCTGTTGGGCGCAGTTGTTACTGCAGTGCTGCAGGCCAGCGGTGCTACCACCGTTATGACCGTAGGCCTGGTAAATGCGGGCCTGCTCACGCTTAAGCAGGGCTTCGGCATTATCATGGGTGCCAACATCGGTACTACTATGACGGCACAGCTCATCGCCTTCAAGCTTTCCGATTATATCACGATTTTAATCTTCATCGGCTTTTTGATGCAGCTGCTGGCGAGAAAAAGCCGCACAAAATATCTTGGCCAGGTTATGCTGGGCTTCGGTATTCTGATGCTGGGCATGGATATGATGGGCAAAGCTGTTATGCCTCTGCGTAACTATCCCGGCTTTGTGCATTTCATCGAGGTTTTCTCCAGCAATCCGTTGCTTGGCATCGGTATCGGTATGATTATGACTGTGCTGATTCAGTCCAGCAGTGCTACCATCGGTATTCTTATAGCCATGGCCGGTCAGGGACTTATTCCGCTGGAGGGTGCGATTCCTGTACTGCTCGGCGACAATATCGGTACCTGTATTACTGCCGTACTCGCTTCACTGCGTGCTAACCTTACGGCTAAGCGTGTAGCTGCAGCCCACGTAATGTTCAACGTCATCGGCAGTATAATTTTTGTAGTCTTTATGCCGTTCTTCATTAAATTCGTGCTGCTTGTATCGCCTGACGGCGACATAGCGCGTCAGATTGCGAATGCGCACTCGGCGTTCAACATTTTGAACACACTGCTTTTTATGCCCTTTGTTAACCCTTTCATCAAGCTGGTAGAAAAGATTGTGCCCGGCAAGGCAGAAATCATCTCCATGCGCCCTGTTTATCTTGACAAAAACATGCTGAACACTCCCTCTATCGCTATCAGCCTTGCTGTCAAAGAGGTTGTGCGTATGGGCGAGCTGGCACGCAAAGACGTGCGTCTTGGCATGGAGGCTATTCAAAGCTTTGATTCCGACAAGGTAAAATATGTTTTGGAGCACGAGCCTGTTGTCGATGCGTTGGAGCGAGATATTACCGACTATCTGACGCAGATGAGCTCATCTGAAATGAGCGAAAGTCTGACGACACGCCACACCGGTCTTTTGCACGCCTGCACAGACATCGAGCGTATCGGTGACCACGGCGAAACCTTGGCCAAGCGCGCACGCAAGCTTGTTGAGGAGGACGTGGTTTTCTCTGATGAGGCTAAGGCCGAGCTGCTGCAGCTCAGCGAAATGGTACTGCGTGCCTCCGGACGTTCATTGGAGGCCCTAGAGAAAAATGATAAGGTTATTGCGGAGGACGCTGTGCGTCTGTGCCGTGAGGTTAAGCAATACCAGAAGGAAATCCGTAAGAATCATATCACGCGCCTTAACGAACATATCTGCAATCCGACTGCAGGCTTTGTTATGATGGAGCTGCTGATTAATATGAAGCGTGTATCCGATCATTCCAAGAACATTGCCCAGCTGGTGCAGGGAACATTCTAAAGCTTATAAAGCAACAGCAAGCATACAGACTACTGCTCAACATAGTCTGTATGCTTTTCTTTTGCGTAAAAGCATTGCTAAGCTAACAGAGTACGTACATAATTAATCCGCACTTTCTCATATGCGCTTATGAATTTACTCAAGTATACTTTAGTAAATCGTACTTGAGTAAATTTACTCAAAATATTGCAAACCCTGCTTGCCTAAAACAACAGTACAATCACCATAGTCTTATCCTTACATATCTATTTTGCTGTACTTATAAAATCACAGCTTTTTCACAAAATCTTTGCTATAATTTAAGTAAGCAAGGACTGCGTTTCCGACTGCTACAGTCTTAGCGCAGTCCTTTTTGGTTACGCGTAGAGCCTCAAACGGCTTTACGGTTTTTTATTATACCTATTGCAGCAGTGATTTTTATAATATATAAATTTATAAAATATATTATATATATTGAGCACAACATTTCTCCGCTGCAAAACGATAAAACGCTGTAGCATTTCACACTTTTTTTACTTTAATTATTGATGACACCTTTTACTAATTACAGGTAAAGTATTACAATATAAGATGAGTATTTATCAGCTTAGATTCAGATTATAAAAAAAGAATATGAACATGCTTCGGATATCGCCCTGAGCTTCATATTCCAGGAGGTTACTATGCAGATAGGATTGGATATTGGCAGTACCACTATTAAAATCGCCGTACTGGACGATGCAGGCAATCTGCTATTCCATAAATACGAAAGACATTACAGCCAGATTGCCGAGAAAATTCTGGCCCTACATAAAGAATTGATGACGAAATTCCCTACACTGCATAGCGCACGTCTGGCCATCAGCGGCAGCGGTGGTATCGGTGTAGCGGACAGTTGCGGCCTGCAATTCGTGCAGGAGGTTTTTGCGGAAAAAATCTGCGCCGAAAAGCTCAATCCCGGGACCGACGCCGTTATCGAATTAGGTGGCGAGGATGCCAAAATCCTCTTCTTAGGCCGCCATTTTGACGCACGTATGAACGACAGCTGCGCTGGAGGCACCGGTGCTTTTATCGACCAGATGGCTTCCCTGCTGAATGTAGAAACACCCCAAATGAACGAGCTGGCACAGCAGGCACAGAACACCTACACCATCGCCAGCCGCTGCGGTGTTTTCGCCAAAAGCGATATCCAGCCGCTGCTCAACCAGGGTGCGGAAAAAAGCGACTTGGCAGCCAGCATCTTCCACGCTGTAGCAAGCCAGGCTATCACAGGTCTTGCCAAAGGCCGTCCCATCAGCGGCAATGTGTTGTATCTTGGCGGTCCGCTCACCTTTATGAGCTGTCTGCGCGATGCCTTTGACAGTGTTCTGAATATCAAAGGTGTCTGCCCGGAAAACAGCCTGCTTTATGTAGCAATGGGTGCAGCCTTCTGTGCCGAGCACGAGGTGGACCTTACCACGCTGCCAGAAAAGCTGCAGACAGCAGCAGCGCAGCACAGCTTTGAACATCTGCCGCCGCTGTTTAAAAACGAAGGCGAATATACTGTTTTTAAGAAGCGTCACTCTAAAGAAAGCGTTGCTATAGGTACCCCTGCGGAAGCCAGCGAAGCCTTTATCGGTATTGATTCCGGCAGCACAACCATTAAAATCGCTGTTATGAGTCCAGACGGCAAATTGCTTGACTCCTTCTACCAAAGCAATAAGGGTAATCCTGTTGTTGCCGTCCGCAATTATCTTACCGATTTCTATACAAAATATCCCACCTGCCGCCTGTTGGCAGGTGCAGTCACCGGCTACGGCGAGGATCTGATTCGCCACGGCTTTGGTGTTGACTATGGTATCGTAGAAACCATGGCACACTTTTATGCTGCCCAATATCTGGAGCCTGAGGTAGATTTCATTCTGGACATCGGCGGACAGGATATGAAGTGCCTGAAAATCCATAACGGTGCCATCGATAATATCTTTTTGAACGAAGCCTGCTCCAGCGGCTGCGGCAGCTTTTTGCAGACCTTTGCCGAAATTCTGGGCTACACAGCCGAGCAGTTCGCACAAATCGGTCTTAAAGCAGATATGCCGGTAGATTTAGGCAGCCGCTGCACCGTGTTTATGAACAGCAGCGTTAAGCAGGCACAGAAGGACGGTGCCTCCGTTGCCAACATCAGCGCCGGCCTGTCCATCAGTATTGTCAAAAACGCTTTATATAAGGTTATCCGTCCGGCCAGCAAGGAGGCCATCGGCAAGCACATCGTAGTTCAGGGAGGCACCTTCCTCAATGACTGCGTACTGCGCGCCTTTGAGCAGGAAATGGATTTGAACGTTATCCGTCCCAATATTGCCGGCCTTATGGGAGCTTACGGCGCTGCCCTGTACGCACAACGCCGCTACAAGGACGCACCGCATCAGACAACACTGCTCAACCTGCAACAGCTTGGTGAATTCGTTCATACCGTCAAGGGTATGACCTGCGGCCTGTGCAATAATCATTGCCACCTCACCGTCAACACCTTTGCCGGCGGCAAACGCTTTATCAGCGGCAACCGCTGTGAACGTCCCATCACCCACATGGCGCCCAAGGATGAGCTGAACCTGTACCGTCAGAAGCTGCAGCTGCTCAAGGAATTGCCTGTTAACGAAACGCCTAAACGCGGCATTATGGGTATACCTATGGGCCTGAATATGTACGAGCTGCTCCCCTTCTGGAACGCCTTACTCTCCAGCCTGGGCTTCAAGGTTGTACACAGTCCGATTGAAGACAAAACTATTTACCGTCTTGGTCAGGGAACCATCCCCAGCGACACCGTCTGCTATCCGGCTAAGCTGATGCACGGTCATATCAAATGGCTCCTGCTGCAGGGAATCACCAATATCTTCTATCCCTGCATGACCTACAATATAGATGAACAGGGCACGGAAAACTGCTATAATTGCCCTGTCGTAGCCTATTATCCCGAAGTGCTGCACGCCAATATCCGTGATCTGAATAAGCCCGAGATACATTTCTTCTATGATTATCTTGGCCTGCTGCATAAAAAGAAGCTGGTCAAAAAGCTGCAGGAAATGTTTGCCAAGGTTTATCCGGATATCACCAAGGAGGAAATCCGCAAGGCTGTTGATGCTGCCTTTACTGCCTTTTATGACTATGAAGCGCAAGTAAAAGCTAAAGGGCAGGAAATCATCAGTAAGGCACGCGAAGAGCATAAGCCTATCGTTGTACTGGCAGGCCGTCCCTATCACATCGACCCTAAGGTCAACCACAGTATCGACCGCCTGATTACTAACATGGGTGCTGCCCTCATCAGCGAGGATGCCGTAAGCAGTCATATTAAGACCAAGGAACTCAACCGCGACCTGCAGGTGCTCAACCAGTGGACCTACCACGGCCGCCTGTATGCGGCAGCCGAATATGTTGCCCAAAATCCTGATATGCATCTGATTCAGCTTGTAAGCTTCGGCTGCGGCTGCGATGCGATTACGGCCGATGAATGCCGCCGCCTCCTCGAAGAACGCGGGCGCATCTATACACAAATAAAAATAGACGATATCGACAACCTTGGTGCTGCCAAAATCCGCATCCGCAGTCTGTTCTCCGCAGCCCAGCTTTTCGATATAGATAATAATTAAAGGAGATTTGCATATGCTACCAGCAGCTAACGTTAAGTTTACCCCCTTTACGGAGGATATGAAAAAAACGCATACTATACTTGTACCCGGCATGTTGCCTATGCATTTTTCACTGCTGCAGGCAGCACTCGTAAGCTGTGGCTACAAAGCCGAGGTTCTGCACAACACCGGGCGCGAGGTAATCGAAACCGGTCTGAAATACGTCAATAACGATATCTGCTATCCGGCACTGCTAGTTATCGGCCAGCTGATAAACGCTCTGGAAAGCGGCAAATATGATTTGGAGCACACTGCGCTGATTATCACCCAAACCGGTGGCGGCTGCCGTGCCTCCAACTATATCTATCTGCTGCGCAAGGCTTTGGAAAAAGCCGGCCTTACGCACATCCCTGTCATCAGCCTCAACGTCAACGGTTTGGAGCAGCAGCCCGGCTTCCATCTGGACGCATCCATGGTGCATAAGTTCTTGGCTGCCGTTGTTTACGGCGATACACTGATGTACCTGACGAATAAAACACGTCCCTACGAAGTTGTACACGGCGCTGCCGACAGACTGGCGCAAAAATGGCTGGCACGCTTAAGCGAAGCCTTCAAGAGTGGCAAGGCGCAGGCTTTAGGTACCATCAAGCAGCTTACTAAGGCTATTGCGCACGAATTTGCGGATTTGCCTATCACCAACAAGGAGAAAACTAAGGTCGGTATTGTCGGTGAAATCTACATCAAATATGCCGCTTTGGGCAACAACAATCTGGAAGCCTTCCTGCAGCGTCAGAACTGCGAATATATGCTGCCCGGTCTGATGAATTTCATCATGTACTGTGTTGATACTTATCTTACAGACTATAAGCTTTACGGCGGCAGTCTGCTTAAATACAGTGTCAACAAGGGCGCTATGTGGTATTTAAAATATATGGAAGGCATACTGCATCAGGCTCTCAGTATCGCTCCCTTCAGCGCCCCCGCCACCTATGAGGAAACCAAGGCTATGGCCAAGGGCGTTATCGGCTACGGCAACAATATGGGCGAAGGCTGGCTGCTTACTGCCGAAATGCTGGAGCTGGTGCACAGCGGCTACACCAATATCATCTGCGCTCAGCCCTTCGGCTGCCTGCCTAACCACATCGCAGGCCGCGGCATGATTAACAAAATCAAGGAGATTGCCGAGGAGGCCAATATTCTGGCACTGGACTACGATGCCAGCGCAGCCCGCGTTAATCAGGAAAACCGCATTAAGCTGATGCTAGCGACAGCGAAGTAAAAAAAAGCATAAAAGATTTAAAGGCGTTCTACCATACTTAAGTAGAACGCCTTTACTGTTTTTGCCCCTTAACGACAGCCCTTTTCAAAGAAAACCTCCGCACCATCCCGCAACAAATAATTTACAATCTTTTTGCTTGTAGCACACAAATATGCTGTGCTATAATATACACCGCAATTTTATAGAATGAAAGTCAGGTGCTTTATATATATGGAAAACAAAATAACTACCCGCGAATGGCTGCCGTTAATCGGCATGACCATTTCCGCCTTTATTTTTAACACATCGGAATTTATGCCCATAGGCCTTTTAACGGATATCGCCGCAGACTTCCGCATGACGGAAGCGCAGGCAGGCATGCTGATTACCATTTACGCCTATGTTGTAATGCTCATGAGCCTGCCTCTGATGATTGCCGCTTCCCGCTATCCGCTGCGCAAGCTTTTGCTGGCAACCATCAGCCTGTTCGCCGTATCGCATGTAGCCTCTGCCTTCGCCACCGGCTTTTGGACGCTGCTGCTTTCGCGTATAGGCGTAGCCTTCGCCCACTCGATTTTCTGGTCGGTCGCCTCGCCGATTGCCGTGCGTCTGGTCAAAGGTCCCTTTAAAGCACTGGCTATGAGTATGATTGTAACCGGCACGGCCATCGCCATCATCGTCGGCCTGCCTTTAGGACGTATCATCGGCCTTTACGTAGGCTGGCGCATGGCCTTTATGTGCATCGCCGTTTTGGCCTTCATCGTATTGGCCTATATGTTCTTCGTCTTCCCCAAGCTGGAAAAAAGCGAACCGTTTACGCTTTCGCAGTTGCCGGTAATGCTGAAAAATCCTGTGCTCATCGGCCTCTATATGATGTCCTTTTTACTCCCCACCGGCTATTACACCGCCTACAGCTATATCGAGCCTTACCTGAAGCAGATTGCGATGATGGATGATGCCTGGATAACCATCACCTTGGTTATTTTCGGTGCTGCCGGACTTTTGGGCAGCGCAGCCTTTTCCAAATGGTACGATAAATGCCGCTATCACTTCTTCCGCATCACCGTACTTGGCGTTGCAGTTGTTTTGCTGCTGCTCTACCCCGTAAGCATCAATCATTATCTGCTGGTGCTGCTCTGCGCAATCTGGGGCATTTTCGTTACCGCCTTCAACGTTGTAGGCCAGGCAGAGCTTTTGCGCACAACTACTATGAGCACCTCCGCTGTGGCTATGTCGATTTACTCCGGCATTTATAATCTTGGTATCGGCAGCGGCAGCTATCTGGGCGGACTAATCTGTACACATGCTTCCATCGCTTATATAGGTCTCGGCGGCGGCGCAATCGTGCTGCTTTCCTTTATTTACTGTGCCTTTTTCCTTATTCCCGCTATGCGTCGCCAGCAAGTAGAGGCTGAAAAATAAATTTAACCGCCGAAAAGCGTATAATAAACTGTATATTAAATTTCCTCACTTGCTATATTTCCTGTTTTTATTTATAATTAAGAGATACGTAAGATTACAAAGAAGGAGATTTTCTATCAATATGTCTGCAAGTACAACCAAAACCAAGAATCAACCATCCCGTAAACCTGTATTGCTGGATTACTTAAAAGCCTTCACTAAGGATAAATTAATTTTTGCAGCGCGTCAGCTCTGCATCACCTACAGCAAGCTCAAAAAGGACGAGCTGGCAGAAAAAATCTGCACAGAAATGCAAAAGCCGGAAATTGCAGCAAAACGCTTTGCTATTATGCCGGACGAAAACATTCAGGCCTTCGAAGCAGCCATGGAGAAAAAATGCTTCCATCCTACCTACAGTGAATATGCACTGCTGTTGCCATTTATTTCTATGGGCTACATTGTTTCCTATCCCGACGACTGCTTTGAAGCAGTAAAGGAAGCACGCACCGTCTACAAAAAAATCAACACCGCAGATTTTCAGGCTCACCGCCAACAGCTGGCATGGCTTTTGGACTGCATCACCGCTATGTCCAGCCTGCACCTTATCCTGCCAGTAGAATTTTTCTGCGAAATGTATAATCAAAAAACAGGCTTTGAGCTTACTCCGGAAACTCTGCCGCATCTGCTGGCCGAGGTTCCGAGCAACTTTAATCCCTGTGCGATTAAAGACGGTCGCATTCTGCTCAAGAAAAATGACAGCGATGACTTCTACACCAGACTGGAGCAGGGCAGAAAGCCCTTCGGCCTGTACCTGCCTACCGTAAAGGAAATCACCATGCTTTCCCACTACGGTTACCTGCAATCTACTACCGCATATCAGGATTTGCATGACTTCTTCACTCAGGAGCTGAATGTTGCGGCACTGGATGCACATTACTGGTGCCAGTACATCTATGAATTTGAAAACTCCAACACCGACGGCAATACCTCTGAGCTAATTCAGAAGCTGCAGGCTAATATTCCCGCTTGGAACAATTACAGCCATCTCGGCAGACTTTCCGTACTGCTGCAAAACGCCCGCAACAGTGCTACCCGTATGTTCTGCCTCGGTGGCCACACTCCTAACGAAACTATCAAGCTGCTGCGTGACGCACAGCAGGCAGCTCAGCAAAATACCCGTGTAGGTGCCAAAGCGAAAAAGGTTTATCCTAACGACCCCTGTCCCTGTGGCAGCGGCAAGAAGTATAAAAAATGCTGTGGTAAAAAGCACTGAGCAGCAGGCTATGCTTTAGTGTAAGAAGGAATTGCAATGAAGAAATTTTTAGTCGTTGATTTTGAATTTACTACCTACGAGCGCCCTGTCGGCCGTCCGCGCGGCTTCTTTTCCGAGATTATCGAAATCGGCGCAGTGAAGCTGGACGGCGAACCGCTCACTGACTGCGGACGCATCCAAAGCTTTGTCAAACCACATTTTTATCCTAAGCAGGCTAAGGATTCTATGGATTTTTGCATGATTACCGCTAAGGATATGCAGCAGGCCATTGAATTTCCTGCCATGGTGCAGGAGCTGGCAGCGCTGTATGAAAGCGGCGAAACCTACTTTGTAGCCTGGGGAACCGAGGATTACAAGGTACTGCAGACAGGCTGCGAGCGTCATAAAATCGAAAACCCCGTAAAATACGAGGACTATCTTGATCTGGCGCTGGCCTACCGCCTGTGGAAGGGTGATGATTACACCACCGGTCTGAAAAAGGCTACCGAGGAACAGGAGGTCAACACCGCCGGCCTGTGGCACACCGCCTTTGATGATGCCAACAACACCGGCAAGCTGCTGATTGAAATGTTTAACCGCGGCTGGAAGCTGGAGGATTTCTTCGCTGCCCGCGAGGTTTACGAAGCGGAGCGCGCTGCCCGTCAGGCAGAGCGTGCCAAGCACCATAACAGTTACAGAAGATGGTAAAATTCTAAAGCGCACCATAAAAAAGCTATCACCGGGCTTTGCCCGCTGATAGCTTTTTTGCTTTTTATGCTTTAATAACGATTAAAAATCTCCTGCACCTCGTTGCGCTCCTGCGTCCGCAAAAGTGCCAGCTGCAGCAAAAGGCGTGCCTTTTGCGGATTAAGATTATCCGCATACAAAAAGCCTTGCTCCTGCCAACGCTCCAGGCCTGCGGCAACAATACCGCTGCCAGTGCGGCTGGAACGCACTACTACAACGTCGCGGCCAACAGCCTCCGCCAGCGCTGCCTCCACAGCCTCATGAATGCTGCCCATGCCGCTGCCGGCGTAGATAATGCCACGCGCGCCTGCTGCCAGTGCCGCATCCACAAATACGCGGTCCTCACCGATATGCGTGTAGATGATATCCACGCGCGGTAAAGCAGTAACACCGGTTACGTCAAATTCGCTCTGCAGTGTGTGCGGACGCACGCTGCGATAATAGTAATGTACCTCACCGCCAACGATAAAGCCTAAGGGACCACCGTTCGTTGCCTTGAAGGTTGCCACATTCGCCGTGTTTGTCTTGGTCACGTCACGCCCGCTGTAGATTTCATCGTTCATCATCACCAGCACGCCCTGTCCGGCGCTTGCAGCATCCACAGCTACCTTAACAGCGTTGATGATATTCAAAGGTCCGTCGGCACTGACTGCGGTGGCAGGACGCATCGCGCCCACGAGCACCACCGGCTTGGCGCTCTTCACTGTCAGGTTCAGGAAGAAGGCCGTTTCCTCCATAGTATCGGTACCATGGGTAATAACAACGCCGTCGACATTCTCCTGCGCCAACAGCTCATTGCAGCGCTGCGCCAAGCGCAGCAGCAACGCATCGGTAATACTGCTACTGTCGATATTGCACAGCTGCTCGCCGCTGATATTTGCCAGCTCGCCCAGTTCAGGCACACCTGCCAACAAATCGGCAACGCTGTAGGCACCGGCAGTATAGCCTGTCATTTGGGTACCGGAAGCAGCCTTACCAGCAATCGTGCCGCCGGTTGCTAAAATTACAATGTTCTTCAACTCAGTTTTTTCCATCAGCCTGACCTCCATCAGTCCTTCTGTCAGCTTCGCAGCCAATACTTATTTTACCAGGCCATTTTCCTGCAGATAATCGGATACCATGTCTGCCGCTTCGGCAGTAATTTTAATGCATTTAGTTCTGTATTCCGGTGTGCCAAAGCTCAGGCGGTTCAGTGCTCTGCAGCAAGAAGTACCGAAATGCTTGGTAAAACGCTCATGGAACTCATGCGTATATTTATAGACCTCCGTCTGATGCTTTTCGGACGGATCCAATCTGCCAACGATAGAACTGATAACCAGGCAGGAACCGCTCAGCGCACCGCACACGCAGCCGCTGCGGCCGATACCGCCGCCCATACCGGACACCATGCGGATCGCTGCATCCGGCAGGCCCAGCTCTAAGCCTTCGTTACACGCCTTAACTACGGATTCTACGCAGTTATTGCCATCGTTATGGTACTGCTCTGCTAAATCATAAATTTCTTTCATATCTTATCCCTCCAAAAAAATAACCTAATCTTGTTTATTTTAGCAAGCATAGAACAAAATAGCAAGAAAAATGCTGTGACCAGCAAGCCACAGCATTGTATATCAAAGTCCGAACATAGTCTTAGCCAACTTTCTTCCACTCTCTGTTTTAAAAATCCGCTCCACAGCTTTGGCAATATTCTCCTTCGGCGTACCATCCTCATAAAAGTTTACTATAAAATCAGCTTCCACAAGCAGCTGATAATCAAGACCGTCAATCATATTATACGTATGGTGATGACCGACAAGATAGCAGATGCGTTCAATTTTTTCAGGTGTATAGCCAACCTTTTGCAAAAGTTTGCGTGCTACCGCAGGTCCTTCCTGCTCCTGAATTTTGCCTGTGCAGTGACCGGCACCATACTTGGCCTCGCCGGGTTTAATACCGCAGTCATGTACAAGACCAGCCGCCTCCACAAGCTCTGTCAGCTCTGCATCCGCAGCCTCGCTCTCAGCCAGCTGCCTGGCCAGGCTGGCAACCTTGATAAAATGCTGGCAACGGCGTGCATCTCCGGCAAAAAAAGCTATCATCTCATTATATACAGCAACGTTTTTATTCATAGCATTCACTCCAATCCGACTAAAATACGATTCAATCTTATTTTGGCCTAAACAATGCAGTTTTGCAAGTTTTTTCGCCATAATAAGATTATAAAAGCATTCTCCTCCAACACACAGAAAAGCGCTCTTAGCCTGCATTACGCAAGACACCGAGCGCCTTCCTGTTTTATTAGGGAGTTTGATTAGGGAGAAGCAAATTATTTTTCCTCAATAGGATAATCCTGCAGAGCATCATAGCCTGTTTCACCGGTACGAATCTTAACAACATCCTCAACATCATAGATGAAGATTTTGCCATCGCCGTATTTGCCGGTATACAGAACCTGCTTAGCAACATTGACTACTGCTGCAACAGGAATTGCGGAAACAATCATTTCAACCTTTACCTTCGGCAGCAGGTGTGCAGCAACCTCAGCACCACGATACATTTCCGTGGAGCCCTTCTGAATGCCATAGCCCAGAACCTTGGTAACAGTCATGCCGGTAATTCCCAGCTTATCCAAAGCATTCTTCAATGCTTCGAAACGATTTTGCGAGGTAATAATAACAACCTTGCTCATCTTTACTGCACCTGCAGGCTTAGCTGCAGTTTCCTTGACCGGAGTAACATAAGTAGTAGTAACAGAGGTCTGTGCCTCCAACGGAGTTTGCATAAAGTCGGCATAGCTGCTGAGCAGGCCATGCTCTTCCATATCCAGGCCTTTGATTTCTTCGGATTCCTTAACACGCAGACCGAAGAGCTTATCAAGAACTTTAAAGATAATCGTCATCGTAATCGCAACATAGATTGCTACAACTACAACGCCGAGGATTTGTTTTACCAGGAAATCAGTACCGCCACCATAGAAGAGGCCGCCGTCAAGAGCGAAGAGACCGGTTGCGAGAGTACCGAAGGCACCGCAGACACCATGAACAGAAATTGCACCGACAGGATCATCAATCTTCAGCTTCTGGTCGAAGAATTCAACTGCAGCAACTACCAGTACACCGGCAATCAGGCCGATGATTAAAGCGCCGGCCGGGCTTACCATATCGCAGCCTGCGGTAATTGCTACCAGACCTGCAAGCACGCCGTTCAGTGTCATGGAAACATCAGGCTTGCCGTAGCGAATCCAAGTGTAAATCATAGTTGCGGTAGCAGCAGCTGCTGCAGCCATGTTAGTGGTAATGAAGATAGCACCCATGGAAACCAAGGCGTCATCACCGGTTGCGCAGACGGTGGAAGCACCGTTGAAGCCAAACCAACCGAACCAGAGAAGGAAAACGCCCAAGGCACCAAGCGGAATGCTGTGACCGGGAATAGCGTTTACCGTACCGTCGGCATTGTATTTGCCGATACGCGCGCCAATCATCTTGGCACCGACGAAAGAAGCAACGCCGCCTACCATATGAACGGCAGTGGAACCGGCGAAATCATGGAAGCCCATCTGTGCGAGCCAGCCGCCGCCCCAAATCCAGTGACCGCTAATCGGGTAAATAATAGCGCTGATTAATACGCTGTAAATGCAATATACCAGGAAGTTGGTACGTTCTGCCATAGCACCGGAAACAATGGTTGCTGCGGTAGCACAGAACATCGTCTGGAAGATAAAGTACGCAGTGCTTGGATAGCTGGCACCGTAATCACCTTTTACAAAGAAGTCCGGCGTGCCAATGAAGCCGCCGATATCGGTACCAAACATCAGGCCAAAGCCCAGAACCCAGAAAACGATGGAGCCGAGGCACATATCCATGACATTTTTCATAACGATGTTGCCGGCATTTTTTGCTCTGGTAAAGCCTGTTTCAACCATTGCGAAGCCCGGCTGCATAGAAAATACCAGGAAGGCACCTATCAGCACCCATATAGTATCGGCAGATACATATTTGTCCATTTGCAAACACCCCTCAAATTATAATATTTTTTAACGTGTCATTGAGCAGCGCTCACATGGCATTAGCTAAAGAAAAAGGGGCGTACCCGATTTTTCGGATACACCCCATTGTGTATGAGTTTTATTGTTTATATATTATTTTATCATTACACCTTACTCAAGGCTGTCGAGAAAGCATCCATTACTTATTCGTTTACGCCGAACAGCAGCTCTCCGTAGGTCGGATAATCCAAGTATTTGCCACCGGTCAGAGCTTCAGCAGCATCAACCGCACTTCTCAGCTTGCCCATTTCTTCAAGAACAGTATCGTGATAGTACAGAGCCTGCTTCTCGCTGTCGCCGATTCCTGCTGCTTCCTTCAAGCCTTCTTCCAGCTTCAGGGAGGATGCATACATTTCTCCGCCCAACTTGCTCAGCTTATCGGCAAGTGCGCCTTCAAAGCCTGCGCTGACACCGGCAGCCTTTTTATCAAGTACTGCTTTGGTCAAATCTCCGGTATAAGCGGTAACTGCCGGGAGGATGTCCTTATGGAACATATCCAGCATGGTTGCTGCTTCGATAGAAATCGTGGTGCTGTAGTTCTCCAGCAGGATTTCTACACGGGATTCAACCTCGGCTTTTGTAAAGATGTTATGCTTTTCGAACAGCTCGATGTTCTTGGCATGTCCCAGATACGGCAAAGCCTCCGGAGTAGATTTAAGGTTCAGCAGACCGCGTTTGGCAGCTTCCTCAACCCATGCATCGGTATAACCGTTACCGTTGAAGACAATGCGTTTATGAGCCTTGTAGGTTTCTTTAACCAAATCATATACTGCTGCTTCCAGGTCAGGAGCATCTGCCAGCTTATCGGCAAATTCATCCAGCTCTTCGGCAACGATGGTATTCAGTACGATGTTGGGGCCAGCGATGGAGAACATGCTGCCCAGCATACGGAATTCAAATTTATTGCCGGTGAAGGCGAAGGGAGAGGTTCTGTTTCTGTCGGTGTTGTCCTTAACAAGAGCAGGAATAGTATCGTCGCTTACTTTAATGTAGCTTTCCGGGTTGCCGTTGTAAACCTTGTCTGCTGCAATAGCTTCGAGAACTGCAGTCAGCTCAGTGCCAAGGAACATGGATACGATAGCCGGAGGAGCTTCGTTAGCGCCCAGACGATGGTCATTGCCGGCGCTGGCAACAGATACACGCAGCAGATCCTGATATTCATCAACAGCCTTGATAATTGCTGCCAGGAAGGTCAGGAAGCGCAGGTTTTTGTACGGCTCCTTGCCGGGATCCAGCAGGTTAAGACCTTCTTCCGTAGATAAGGACCAGTTGTTATGCTTACCGCTGCCGTTTACGCCGTCGAATGGTTTTTCATGCAACAGGCAAACAAGACCATGACGCAGAGCAACACGTTTCATGAACTCCATCATCAGCTGGTTATGGTCAGATGCTACGTTGGTAGTTGTGAAGATAGGTGCCAGCTCGTGCTGTGCCGGAGCAACTTCGTTATGCTCGGTCTTGGCGAGTACGCCCAGCTTCCACAGCTCCTCGTCCAAATCCTTCATGAAGGAAAGAACTCTTTGTTTGATAATGCCGAAGTAGTGATCGTCCAGTTCCTGCCCACGCGGAGATTTCGCACCGAAAAGGGTACGGCCGGTGTAAACCAGGTCTTTACGTTTTTCCCACATTTTTTTATCTACGAGGAAATATTCCTGTTCCGGACCAACAGTACTGTTGACGCGGATAGTATCAATGCCGAACAGCTTCAGCAGCTTGCAGGCTGCTTTGCTGGCTGCATTCATGGAACGCAGCAGCGGAGTCTTTTTATCAAGCACTTCGCCGGTGTAGGAGCAGAAGGCTGTAGGAATGCACAGGCAGTTATCTTTGATAAATGCATAGGAAGTCGGATCCCATGCTGTATAGCCGCGGGCTTCAAAGGTTGCACGCAAGCCGCCGGACGGGAAGCTGGAAGCATCAGGCTCGCCCTGAATCAGCTCTTTGCCGGAGAAGTCCATAATAACACGGCCTTCGGCAGTAGGAGAAATGAAGCTTTCATGCTTTTCAGCAGTAATACCGGTCATCGGTTGGAACCAATGGGTGAAATGAGTGCAGCCATGCTCCAGAGCCCAGTCCTTCATAGCATTGGCGATGATATTAGCAATTTCCAGATTCAGCGGAGTGCCTGCCAGCACTGCTGCCTTATATGCCTTATAGGTTGCAGTCGGCAGACGATCCTTCATAACGCTTTCGTTAAAAACTAAGCTGCCAAACAGTTTCGGTACATCATTCATTGTAAAACCTCCCTAATTTCTCTCTGAGAATTTCCTTGGGTTTACGAAGTGTAAGCCCCCTCATCTGGATTACAGTTTTTTGTGCTTTACAGATTTTCTTCTCTCTGGCTCTGTAAATAAGAAAGCACCGTCAGCTGCGCCCTGCGCTGCTACGGTGCTTCGTTGCACTTATCATGGGTAAGAGGATAATTCTCACCGCTGATATAAAAGAAAAAGCAACCACGAAGTTTGGACCTTTCGATCCAACAACCACGTTGTTGCTTTATGCGCTTATTATAATACTAGGTTTTCAATTTGTAAAGGGGGTAAGAGGAAAAAATTTTAATTTTTTTCTGCGTATACTAAAAAAGTATGCTTTTTTTGACTACAACAGCGGGATTTTTATCAGATATAACTGATAAAAATCTGAAATCACGAAAAGTTTCAGTTATATCTTATAGAAATTTGATTTTCGTCTTGAATTTAAGATATAACTGATATATTATATAGATAGTGAGGTGATTTACATGATCAAAAGAGAATCTTACATGCAAAAAATCCGCCCATTCATTAACAGTGATTTAGTAAAAGTACTTACAGGTATCCGACGTTGCGGTAAATCTGTTATGTTAGATCTTATAAAACAAGAGCTGTTACAACAAGGGGTTACTCCCCAACAGCTTATTTCCTATAATTTTGAAAATATGAGCTTCGCCAGACTTTGCAATGCCCAAGCTCTTCATGATGAAATAATAAGCCAAACCCAAGCTTTAACAGAAAAAATTTATCTTTTCTTTGATGAAATCCAAGAAGTAAAAGATTGGGAAAAATGTATTAATTCCTTACGTATAGAGCTTAATTGTGATATTTATATCACCGGTTCCAATGCCAAACTCCTATCTGGTGAATTAGCCACTTATTTAGCAGGACGCTATGTAGAATTTGTTATTTATCCTTTTTCATTTTCTGAATTTATTGAGCTATATAATACTATACAGCCTAATACAAGTGAAGCAGACTGCTTTAAGAAATACCTGCACTTCGGCGGAATGCCCTATCTGGCAGCTCTGCAATATAACGAAGCTGCCTGCAAACAATATTTACAGGATGTATATACATCAGTAGAACTGAAAGATATTGTACGCCGCAACAATATCCGTGATGTTGACATGCTTGAACGCATACTTACCTACATAACTGCAAATATCGGCACCATTTTTTCTGCCAATGTGCTTTCTAAATATTTGAAAAGCGAAGGACGCAGTATGGCAACAGAAACCATTATCAACTACGTTAAAGCCTGCACCGATGCTTTTCTGTTTTATCAGGTAAAACGTCAGGATGTACAAGGTAAAAAGCTGCTTGCTATCAACGAAAAATATTATGTGGCTGACCATGGCATCCGCGAAGCAGTCTTCGGCGGCAACATGAAGGATATCAATCTCATTCTGGAAAATATCGTTTATCTTGAGCTTTTACGCCGTGGTTATAAGGTGAGCATTGGCAAGGTAGATACCAAAGAAATTGATTTTATCTGTGAAAAACAAGAAAAAAAAATATATATTCAAGTTACGTACTTATTAGCTGCAGAAGAAACTATTCAACGTGAGTTCGGTGTTTACAATGAAATTACCGATAATTATCCGAAATATGTGCTTTCACTCGACGAATTCGATATGAGCCGTAATGGTATTATCCATAAAAACATCAGAGATTTTTTGACAGATTCCTCTATATAACTGTTTAGAAAAATACCAAATTTAACATTATCACAACCATTACGCATGCTCCTCAGCAGGATTTTTGCGTTCTGTAAAGAATTGTACAGTATAGAGTATGCAATGCAAAACGCAATATAACTAATTGCCAAGGAGGAACCCTTATGGAATTAACCGCTGTTGCGCAGCTGCGCCGCATGGTGCTGGAGCATTTATCCCGCTACACCTGGAATAACGAGTTGCCTGACCACGTCTACGATATTCTGCAGGAGGTACGCGAGGACACTCCGCGCTACCGCTGCTGTGTTTATAAAGAAAGAGCCGTACTGAAAAACCGTATTGATATGGCGCTGGGCCAGGAGTGCTCCAGCAATATCATCGAGGCTGCCAAGCTGACGCTGAACGAGCCTGAGCGCACCGATTTGCCGATTATCGACGTGCTCCCCGCAGCCTGCGACCAATGCCCGATTGATGCTTATTACGTTACCGATATGTGCCGTCACTGCATCACCCACAAATGCATGAATAACTGCCCGAAAAAGGCTATCAGCATTATTCAGGACCGCGCCTTTATCGATAAAACGAAATGTATTGAATGCGGACGCTGCAAGCAGATGTGCCCCTACGGTGCGATTATCGAAATCCATCGTCCCTGCGTGCGTGCCTGCGCCATCGGTGCCATCAGCATAGGTGAAAACCGTAAGGCTGTCATTGACCACGAAAAATGTGTTTCCTGCGGTGCCTGCCGCAATGCCTGCCCCTTCGGCGCTATCGACGAGCGCAGCAATATCATCCGCGTTATCCGCGAAATTCAGCAGGGCAAGCAGGTTATCGCCCTTGTGGCACCTTCTATCGTAGGCCAATACGGGTTAAAGATTACCATGGCGCAAATTTACGAGGCACTGCAAAAAGCAGGCTTCGCCGAGGTTGTAGAGGTTGGCGTTGGCGCCGATATCACCAGCGTTAAGGAGGCAGAGGAATATCTGGAGAAGGTTCCTGCCAAGCAGGGCTTTATGACCAGCTCCTGCTGCCCTGCCTTCGTTAAGCTGATTAAAACGCAGGTGCCGGAGGCTGCGGACAAGATTTCCGACACTCCCTCCCCCATGCTCACCTGCGCTGAGCTGATTAAGGAAAAATATCCTTACGCAGTTACTGTGTTCATCGGTCCCTGCATCGCCAAAAAGGTGGAAGCACGCGAGCACCGCGAAACCATCAACTACGTGCTGACCTTTGAAGAGATTATGTGCATGCTGGAGGGCAAGGATATCAAATTTGCGGAAATGAGCGGTGATACTGCTTATGAACGCGATGCCTCCAAACTTGGCCTGAGCTTCCCGCTGACGGCCGGCGTAAGCGCTGCCGTGCAGGATACGGTTGCCGCTATGGGCGGTGAGGTGCATAATGCACAATACTGCTCCGGTCTGGACAAATGCCGCGACACCGTCAAGTCTGCTGCCGAAGGCAAGCTCGACTGCAGCTATATCGAAGGTATGGCCTGCTCCAACGGCTGTATCGACGGTCCTGCTGCCGTAGGCGACTTCCACATTACGAAGGTCGCACTGACGAAATACGCAGCAGCAGCCCCCAATAAGCAGGCTGCCGAAGATAAGCACACAAAATAAAAACTTAAAGCCTATCCCTTCTGTCATACCGGCAGAGGGGATAGTTTGTTCATAGCAGGATTTTAGTCTGCTAAAATCATAGAGTACGCTTTACTGCGCACTAAAAGAACGGAGATTCCTAAGCAAATGCAAAACACTCGCTACATCGGTCACCTTGCTGCCCTCATTACGATTGCTACCTGGGGCACAACCTTTATTTCTACCAAGGTTTTACTTACCGGCTTTCAGCCGCTGGAAATTCTTTTTTTCCGCTTTATTATGGCCTTTTTCGCCCTTTGGCTGGCCTATCCTAAAATGCTGAAAACAGATAAAAAGCAGGAGCCTGTTTTTATGGCAGCAGGCCTATGCGGCATCTGCCTCTACTACCTTTTGGAAAACATCGCCCTGACCTATACGCAAGCCTCAAACGTTAGCGTAATCGGCAGCACAGCGCCTTTCTTTACTGCGCTGCTGGCGCATTATTTTATGCATTCTGTCGGCAGCTTAAGCAAACAGTTCATCATCGGCTTTTTTATCGTGATGAGCGGTATTGCCTGCATCAGCTTCAACGGTGCAGCCATGCAGCTCAATCCGCTGGGTGATTTGCTGGCTATTTCGGCTGCCGTTGTGTGGGCGTTTTATGCCCTGCTTACGAAAAAAATCAGCAGCTACGGCTATCCTGTTATCCTCGCTACACGCAGAACCTTTTTCTACGGCATTCTCTTTATGCTGCCAGCGCTCGGTTTTTTGGATTTTGAGCTGAACCTTGCACGCTTCGCCAATACTACCTATCTTTTCAATATCGTCTTTCTAGGACTGGGTGCTTCCGCACTCTGCTTCGTCACCTGGAACTTAGCAGTTAGGGAGTTGGGGGCAGTAAAGGCCAGCGTTTATATTTATATGGTGCCCGTCATCACCGTAATTACCTCGGCTATTGTCCTGCAGGAAAAAATCACCCTGCTGGTGGCACTCGGCACTATATTGACGATGACTGGTCTGTTTATCTCAGAATACCGCCCGAAGAAAAAATAAAGTAAGAAGGCAAACAAAAACGCCCTAGACATCAACAGCCTAAGGCGTATTTTTATTTATTCTGCATATAATAATTAATAAAGGTCTGCGCAACCTGCGACAGCTCTCTGCCCTTAACTATAGACAGCGTCATCTCCAGAAACAAGCGCTCATCCTTGATTTCCTTGCGGACCAGATTCGCCGGAAACAATTCTACAGCCGGTGCCGGTACAATTGCCACACCGGTATTTTTTCTGCCCAAGCTATGGCCGAAAGCTTAGTAGTATTAATACTCATAACCTGCGGGAAAATGTGTGAATCCGAGCACACAGAAAAAAACAGCTCAGAACAGCCACGCGAAAGACATAACGGAATGTCCTCCAAATCATCCAGCAGGATATTAGGCTTATCATTTTTCAGATACGGGCTATCCTTATGAAAAAGCGCAACCAGACGCTCTTTACGGCTGAACAGCGTTTCAAAGCGTTTAGACTGCTTTAGGGGTGCATTGGCAATGCCTATTTCTGTTTTCCCCTCCAAAAGCTGCTGGGTTTGTTCGTCAATCGGCACCTCATACAGCTCATAATTAATATGCGGAAACTCTCTGTAAAAATCACTCAAAAAGTTTTTAATAAAGTTTATTGACATCGAAGGTGACAGACTGATGCGCAGCGTACCGCTAAAGCCTGCCTGACAGTCAACTATCTCCTTCAGAGCGCTGTTTTCTGCCGAGCAGATATACTTAGCCTTGTTATATAAAATACAGCCTGCATCCGTAAGCTCAATGCTGTGACCGCCACGGCGCACATGCAGCAGCTGCGTACCAAAACGCTTCTGCAGCACCTTAAGCTGATTACTCAGCGCCGGTTGGGCAATCGCTATCTGCTTAGCTGCGGCAGAAATACTGCCGGCTTCAACTATGGCAATAAAATTGCGGTAATATTCTATGTCCATATAGGGTTCTCCTTTACTTCTCTCTGCCTTTATTATACTATACAGCAATATTTCTGAGTACTTTTTTAGTTTTTAAAATTAAATTTTTCATAAAACCAATGGCAGCATATGCAAAACGCATATAACTCCAATAAATTATTTTTATAAGTGATTAGGAATAAAAGCATAAGTTTTTCGTTTTTTTCTAAAAACAGACAACTATATATCATGAATTATCCTGTTCCCGCATCAAAGAACGAGTTAACGTATATGTATTTTTTATATGTAAAATGTATTTTCCGTATTTTACTTTATATGTTGATAGATTTAAACTGTAAGCAGATAAGGAAATTTCCAAAAAAGAAAAGAGGTTTTTGAAATGCTGGATGCAACACGTTTGCGCACCCCCTGCCTATTTGACAAAATAGTCAGCGCGGACGAAGCAGCCACACTGATTACCGATGGTATGAATGTCGGTGTCAGCGGCTTCACCCCCTCTGGCTATCCTAAGAAAACCACACTTGCTCTCGCTAAAGCCATCAAGGCCGGCAAAAAATGCCGTATCAATATTTGGAGCGGTGCTTCCGTCGGACCGGAAATCGAAGAATCACTTGCCGAAGTCGGCGGTATCAGCGGACGCATGCCTTATTATGCAGCCTCCAACAAAACACTCAGCCGCCAGATCAACACCGGCAGCGTAACCTATATTGATCAGCATTTAAGCCACTTTGCCCAACAAATCGACTACGGCTTTTACGGCGATGTTGATGTTGCAATCGTTGAGGCCGCTGCTATTAATGCAGACGGCAGCATTGTTCTCGGTCCGGGCGTCGGCAACACGCCTATGCTTGTAAAGCATGCGAAAAAAATTATTGTTGAGGTCAACACATCTATCCCGCTGACGCTGGAGGGAATGCACGATATTTACATCTGCAGCAAACCACCTGAGCGCACCGAAATCCCTATTTATCATGTCGGCGACCGCATCGGTTCTCCTTATGTAAGCTGTGGACTTGACAGAATAACCTGCATCGTCGAATCAGACATTGTCGACCATGTACGCAATTTAAACGCTCCTGATGAAGCAAGCAAAAAAATTGCCGCTAACCTGGTTGATTTTTTGGAGCACGAGCAACGCCACGGCCGTCTGCCGCAGCAAATGCTGCCGTTGCAGTCCGGCGTAGGAAGCATAGCCAATGCTGTATTAATGGGTTTGGCAGAATCTAAATTTGATAATCTGACTATGTACTCGGAGATTTTGCAAGATTCTGTTTTTAAGCTGATAAAATGCGGTAAGGTCACCCAAGCCTCCGGCTGTGCCTTCACCCCATCGCCGACAGTTTGGGAGATGTATAAAGAAGATCCCAAGCTCTACCGTAACCGTATTGTTCTGCGCCCGCTCGACATCAGCAATAATCCGGAGGTCATCCGCCGCCTCGGCGTTATCTCCATGAATACACCGCTTGAATTTGATATTTACGGTCAGGCAAATTCTACCCATGTTATGGGCAACCGTATGATGAACGGTATCGGCGGCAGCGGAGATTATATGCGCAACGGTTACCTGACAATATTCTCCACCCCGTCAACTGCCAAAGGCGGTAATATCTCGAGCGTAGTTCCCATGGTTTCACACGCAGATCATACCGAACATGATACGATGGTTTTTATTACCGAGCAAGGTGTAGCCGATATCCGCGGTCTGAGTCCTCTAAAACGGGCCAAGCTGATTATCGAAAAATGCGCCCACCCCGATTTCAGGGAACAGCTTTATGATTACCTGAAAATGGCGCAAAGAAAAAACGGCCATGAGCCTGTTGATTTGGAACATGCCTTCGACATGCACATAGCGTTAGAAAAAACAGGCACGATGAAAGAGCAATCCAAGGAGGAAAATCATTATGACTACACGAGAAGATTTACAGCTTAGCTTAGATGCCTACGATGCCAAGGTTGCCAAGGCAATCGCAAAATTCCCCGAACGGCAGCATTTAAGCGAAAAGCGCTTATATACACCCTTAGATATCGATGAAAAATTTGATTATAACAGTAAACTCGGCTTTCCCGGTCAGTATCCCTTCACCCGTGGCGTACAGCCCACAATGTACAGAGGCCGCCTGTGGACTATGCGTGCTTATGCAGGCTTTGCCACTGCCGAAGAAACAAATGCCCGTTACAAATATCTGCTGCAGGCAGGCCAAACCGGTCTTTCCGTAGCTATGGATTTACCGACACAAATCGGTCTGGACAGCGACGCACCATTATCCGAAGGCGAAGTTGGCAAGGTTGGCGTAGCTATTGATTCTCTCGCTGACATGGAAAAGCTTTTTGAAGGGATTCCCCTGGACAAGGTCAGCACCTCGATGACCATCAATGGTCCGGCAGCCGTACTTTTGGCAATGTATGTAGCTGTTGCCGAAAAGCAGGGCGTAAAACCGGAGCAGCTGAAGGGCACTATTCAAAACGATATTCTCAAGGAATATATCGCCCGTGGAACCTATATCTTCCCGCCACGTCCTTCCATGCGCCTGATTACAGATACCTTTGCTTATTGCTCGCAGAATATCCCCAAATGGAATACTATCAGCGTTGGCGCTTATCACATTCGCGAAGCAGGTGCTTCCGAGGTACAGGAAATCGCTTTTGCCTTCGCTAATGCCATGGCCTATATTGATGCTGCAATCAAAGCAGGCCAAAAGGTTGATGATTTTGCTCCCGGTATCAGCTGGATTTTTACCGCAGGCCTGAATTTCTTCTCTGAAATAGCCAAATTCCGCGCTGCCCGCCGCTTGTGGGCACGCATCATGAAAGAGCGTTACGGAGCCACCGTTCCCAAGGCACAGATGCTGCGCGTACACGTTCATACCGCAGGCAGCGTGCTAACAGCACAGCAGCCTTTGAACAACGTTGCCCGCATTACCTGGCAGGCTATGTCTGCTGTACTTGCAGGCATTCAGTCGATGGCCTGCTGCGCGTATGACGAAGCCATTGCCCTCCCGACGGAACAAAGTGCAACTCTTGCACTGCGTACCCAACAGCTCATCGCTTACGAAAGCGGTGTTGCCGACACTATCGACCCCATGGCCGGTTCCTATTATGTTGAAGCACTCACTGACAAATTTGAAAAAGAAGCTTATGAATACATCCAAAAAATTGATGCCATGGGCGGTGCGGTTGCTGCTATCGAACAAGGCTATATGCAAGGTGAAATGGCTGCCCATGCCTACGAATATCAGACAGATATTGAAAAAGGCAAGCGTACAGTCATCGGCGTCAACAAATTTGCAGACAATAAGGCTGTCAAAACAAATGATGTTATTACGGCAGATTTAAGCGTTGCGGAACGTCAGATTGCCCGTGTAAATGAAATGAAGGCTCACCGTGACCAGCAAGCAGTAGATGCTTCCATGAAAGCTCTGAAGGAAGCTGCCAAGGGTGAAGCTAACCTTATGCCTTATCTGATTGATGCTGTTAAAACCTATGCAACCTTAGGCGAAATCTGCGGCGTACTGCGCGAGGTATTCGGAGAATACCAGCAGGGAAGTAATTTGTTTTAAGGCTAAGGCAGGTGTTTACGTTGCGTTTGGCGAATACCATGGCAATAGTTAAAATTAAAGCAAAGGCAGGTATTAACAATGACAACTAAAGCATTAGCAAAATTTACCGCAGAATTGTGCTACGAAAAGCTCTCTGCTCACAGTATCGAAATGGCTAAAAAATGTCTGTTGGACTGGCTGGGAATTGCTATCCGCGGTTCGCAGGAAAAACCGGTACGTATTATACATGACGTAATCTTGCAGGGAGATGCCCCGCAGGCGAATATTTTCGGCAGCCTTCCCGCCAAAAAGGCCGGTGCCCTGAACTCAGCCTTTATCAACAGCGCGGCCTCTCACAGTCTGGATTTCGATGACCTGCATAACCCGTCTATTATCCATCCAGCCTGCGTTGTTGTTTCCCCAGCGTTGGCTGTCTGCGAGGCCGAACACAAAAGCGGCAAGCAGCTCATTGCAGCAATTTGTGCAGGCTACGAAGCCAGCGGGCGCGTAGGCGAAGCGGTTATCACGGAATCCTACTTCTTTTGGCATACTACCGGTACCGCAGGCACCATCGCCGCCGGTGCTGCTGCCGCCAACGCTCTTGGACTTAACGCACAGCAGACACTGATGTGCTACGGCAGCGCCGGTACCCAGGCAGCAGGCCTGTGGGAGTTTTTAAAGGAAGGTGCCATGAGCAAGCCGTTGCACACAGGCAAGGCTTCCTACAGCGGTGTCCTCAGCGCTTATCTGTCGCAGAAGGGTTTTACTGCAGCCAGTGAAATTTTAGAAGGCGAAAAGGGCTTCTGCCGTGCCATGGTCAAAGAACCGCATTTGGAAAAACTTACCGAAAACATGAGCACTGATAAACTGAAAATCGACATCAACTCCTTCAAGCCCTACGCCTGCTGCAAGCACGCCCATGCCGCACTTTACGCCATTCAGGAGCTGCGTAAGGCTCATTCCCTGCAGCCTGAGGGCATCGCTGAAATTAAACTGTACGTCAACGATATTACCAACTATCTGATCAACAATCCACAGCCGCAAACTCCCTACGGCGGCAAATTCAGTATTCAATATTGCTCCGCTGCTATGCTGAAGTTCGGCGAAGTAGGCATTGCGCAGTTCAGTGAGGAATGTATCCATAACAAAGAGCTTACGGATTTAATGCAGCGCATCGAGGTTATCCGCGATGAGGCTATGGAACAGCTTCATGCAGCAGATGCTTCCAAGCTGGCTTCCAGAGTAGAAATCCAGCTGCAAAACGGACAAACTCTTACAATGCAGGTTGATTATCCTAAGGGAGATCCGGAAAATCCTCTGACTTGGGAGGAGCTCTGCGCCAAGTTTATGAGCCTTGCCGCACCTGTTTACGGTGAAGCAAAGGCATTACGTTTACAAAATTGGGTAGCAAGCCTTGAGCAATGCAACGACGTTGCCCAAGCGCTGGACGCCTGTCTAAAGGAGGAATGATTTATGCAACCGGAAGAAATTATCCGAAGCGTAAAAGATATCTACACGCATAACGCTTTTATGCAGCACTGCGGCATAAAGGTTCACAGCATCAGCTGCGGCAAAGCTGCAGTAGGCCTGCGCATCGACCCTGCCATCCACACAAACCTTAACGGCAAGCTGCACGGAGGCTTGCTTACAACACTGGTGGATAATGCCACCGGCATCGCCTGCGCCGCTATGGGCAAGCGCGTGGTTACGGTATCGATGACCGTAGATTTCATTAAGAGCGCTCCTTCCGGTGCAATGGTAGAAGCACAGGCTGAGGTTATTTCGCATAATGACCAGTTGATTACTATGCAGATTCATGTATATGATACTGATACAAATACACTGCTGGCCACCGGCAGCTGCTGTATGCTGACAATTGCCGACTTCCCCGGAATTCCGGAAAAATGGTAAGTGTCAGCTTCGCAAGCAGTCTATAAAGCATATACCATAACAGCTTAACTGCTTTCGTTATAATGTAAAAAGGCGTTCTCCCCTGCGGGAGAACGCCTTTACTGTTTACTGAACTTTATTCACTTGTCACTGCCGACAATTTATTTTGCCAGCTTGTTGCCGTAATGGTCGCGCTCGCCTTTAGTATCGTTTACGCGTACACGTTCGATCTTATCGCGATCGCCATCTTCACCGCTGATGCGGTCAACACGGATACGGCCCATTTCAGGAGCGAACTCGTTGATAATCTTGCTGTCGAGCTGAGCGCCCTTCTGCATTGCACGGTAGAGCATTGCAGCAAATTCGTAACGGCTCATCATGCGGTCACCGGAGAAGTTGCCATCAGGATAGCCTTCGATGATGCCTGCAGCTGCCAGCTTGCCAACGTATTCATATGCCCAGTGGTTTTCAGCAACATCCGGGAAGATCTTCATCTTATCTTCTGCGATGGAGCCTAAGCCGCCTTTAGCAACCATAGCCTTCAGCTCGGTAACCTCAGCACGCAGGTCAAGGATTTCGCGAGCCATTGCGGTACGGCTGTTGCTTACATGGTTGGTGCGATCCAGGGAGAAGGATACGCCTGCGTTAACCATGTTTTCACCGTTGCCTACGGTACCGCCAACACTGAACATTACCTTTTCGTCCGGACGGTAGTAAGCGCCGATTGCAGCAGCGTTTTCACCGCCGTAGTTGCCGTAGCCTGCGGAGAAGGTCAGTTTGTCGTCCGGATCAAAGTCCATCGGATGCAGTGCTGCCAGAGCTGCTGCGCCTGCGCCAACCTTATTCACACGGCTGCCCAGTTGGTTAATGCGGTTAGTGTTGTTAGCAACTTCTTGATTGGTAGCATAGAGCTGGCTGCCATTTACAGCGTCCTTGGAGGTTGCGCTGATTTCACCTGCAGCTACGTTGGTAACCTTTTGGTCATTAGCATTCAGGCCTTTATCGCTGATATAGGTCTTGTCGCCAACTTTTACGCCTTCATCGCTGATGGAGGTCTTGCCTGCGGTTACAGCAGTTGCAGTTACGCTTACGTCTTTACCAACCTTCAGACCATCGTTGTTCATTACAGTTTGGCCAGCTGTAAAGGTATTAGCAGTTACGCTGTCAAGCTTAATATCTTTGTCCAAAGCAACCTTGTATTCCTTGCCACCGTCTTTATTGGTGGTTTCGGTTACAGCAATGTTGTCACCTGCGGTAACAGTGGTATGCTGCTTAGCAAGCTTTTCAACACCGTCTACACGGGTATTCAGCTTATCGATGTTTTGCTTGTTGGTAGCAATATCATTAGCGTTTTTCTCGATATTTGCTTTGTTGGTAGCGATATCTGCTTTATTCTGAGCAATGTCTGCTTTGTTTTGAGCGATATCTGCTTCGTTCTTGGTTACGCGTTTATCCAATGCTGCAACATTCTCATTGGTCTGATTCAGTTGGCTGCCGTTGATAGCGTCAGTAGAGGTTTTGCTTACTTCGCCTGCAGCTACGCCGCTGATCTTGCCGTTCTGATCAATGGTTACCTTATCGTTAACCTTAACATTGCTGCCATCCAGAACGATGGAAGAAGCGCCGTTAGAGATCTTGTTGCCGGTTACGTCGATATCTGCCAGTTTTGCACCCTTATCAGCATATACGCGATCTTTGGTTGCAATAGCGCCAGTAGCTTCGATAGTACCGTTGGTACCGCTGATGCTTACATTTTTGCCAGTCAAATCGCCAAGCATGATATCCTTGTTCATGTTAACCTTGTAGAACTTTTGACCGTCAACATCAGTTTCTTCAACATTGATGTTGTTGCCGCTTACTACCTTGCTGTGTTTGGCTGCTTCGGTTGCTACTGCATGCAGCTGGCTGCCGTTTACTGCGTCAGTAGAATCAGCGGTTACTGCGCCTGCTGCTACGCCGGAAATCTTGCCGTCTACAGCAACAGTTACTTTGCCCAGCTTAGCGCCTTTAGTGGTGATTTGGCTGTAGTTGCCGCTTGCATCGCCTACGAACAGCTCGCCGTCACGCAGTGCGGAATGGCCGGTGAATACGCCATTCTGCAGTACTACGTTGCCGATTTCGCCTGCAGTTGCGGTTACTTTGCCGTCTTTATCTACGGAGAAGTTGTTGTTTGCACCATAGAATGCACCGTTACTGTTTACGAAGAACGGCATAATACCGTTTTCATTTGCAGTACCTACGGACAGGTTGTATTTTGCGTTCAATGCGTTGGTTTGAACGGAGTTTACACCGGCAATGTTGCCTTTTTCATCGATGGTTACCTGACCAAGTTTAGCGGATTTCGGAGTGATTTGGCTGTAGTTGCCGTCTGCATCGCCTACATACAGCTCACCGTCACGCAGTGCGGTATTTTTATAGAGTACGCCATTTTTCAGAACCACGTTGCCGATTTCGCCTTCGGTTGCGGTTACTTTGCCGTCTTTATCTACAACCAATTTGCCGTTTGCAGCATAGAATGCGCCGTTGCTGTTTACGAAGAACGGTACGGTGCCGTTTTCATTTGCAGTACCTACGGACAGGTTGTATTTTGCGTTCAGTGCATTGGTTTGAACGGAGTTTGCATTTGCATTACCATCTTTATCTACAGAGAATTTGCTGTCTGCTGCATAAAATGCGCCGTTGCTGTCTACGAAGAACGGCGTAGTACCATCTGCTTTTGCAGTACCTACTGCTACGCTGCCTGCTGTTACACTGCCGCTTGTCCAGATAGTGCCTTTGCTGCCGCTGATGCTTACCATTGCGTCATTATCGCCGAAAAGATGAATATCGTTATTCAGAGCAACATTATATTCCTTGCCACCGTCTTTATTGAGGCCTTCGGTTACAGTAATATTAGCACCATTGGTAACAGTACTGTGTTTAAGTGCTTCTGCTTTTACATCTTTCAGTTGGCTTACGTTTACTGCATCGGTATCTGCTTTGCCTTCTGCTACATTGATAATCTGACGATTAGCGTCTTTGCTGCCTACGGATACTGCATTAGCTCTGTCAGCTACACTGCCGGCACCCAGAGCAACTCCGCCTTCAGCCGATACAGAAGCACCGTTGCCGATAGCAACAGAATCTTTTACAGCAGATGTGCCTTTGCCAAGTACAATAGCGTTATCGCCTACGGTAACAGTTGCATTTTCAGCTACAGTAACTGTAGCACCTTTTTTAACAGTAACATTAGCATTACTATCAACATTTGTAGCAGCCATCGCCGGAGCCATGCTTGCACAGGTCATAACACCTGTTGCAATCAGCATTGTCAACAGCTTTTTGGTAGAGCAGCTTTTACTGCCATGATTTTTTGCAATTTCGGAGACAACAACGTATGCGTTGCGCGCCTCACTCCAAATTACTTTGAATACTTTGTTCATCAAAAATTCCTCCCACATAAATAATATTATTTATATACTGTACGTGACACCTGCCACGTGTGGAAACAAGTTAAACAACTATTGTATTAATTGTCCTGTGCCGATTTTGCTGCTTTCCGGCATCCGCTGTCCTGCAGCAACATCGGGCAACAAACCTTCGCAAAACAACTTAAAGTAGTTTTTACTTCGGATAACAATTATAATACATTTTTAATTATAGCACTTCCATTTGCATTACGCAATATGCGAACAAGCACTAATAGTTTAACTATATTTTTTCCGAAAAGCATTGCAAACCGCATACAGACTGAGGTTGACGTGTTTTTTGCAGGCCTTTTTTGTAAAAGATTGTTGAAAAAATTTATTTTTATTTTAAAATTAGCTTTAGCAAACATCAACCGATATTAGCGTTATTCTACAAGAGAGTGTGTAAAATATTTAACATAGTTCTTCAAGGCTTCTACTTTACTCCTTCTCCCCCACCCTCAACACCATTCCTACAAGAGATTTTTGCAACATGTTGCACTTTTCTCTTCTAAATTTGCCGTTTTCTTCCTAATATTGACCTTCAACACTGTTTCTGCAAGAGATTTTTGCAACATGTTGCATTTTTTCTTCTAAATTCGCCTCGCAGCGCCAAACTCGCCCCCAAAACGCAAAAGCCCCCGGAACAGGGCAAGCCTGCTTCGAGGGCAATCAAACTGAAATGCCAAAACGAACTGCTTTATTTTTCTAAGCTATCACAATCCAGTAAAAAATCATATATGTTCATGGTAAGAATTCCGTATTCATCATAATAGGCCGGGACAATATCCTTGGTAATGATAATTTTTTTGAAGGTATCATCAATATTTTTCAAGGGGCGTACCTCCTGCGCACGTTTCATTTCATCCGGCAAGGAATATGCAGACTGTATATAGTACCTTACTGAGCCCATATTGCAGACAAAATCAACCTCCAGCTGTTTTCTTACTACATTACCGCTGTCATCTCTCACGGCAATAGGCACTACACCCACATCAACGCTGTACCCACGCATGCAAAGCTCATTGTAGATTACATTTTCCATAGAATGAGTTTGTTCAAACTGCCGGAAGTTAATGCGCGCATTACGCAATCCCAGATCAGAAAAATAATATTTCTTCGGAGTATCAATATAGGCCTTGCCCTTTACATCATAGCGCGAAGCTGCTTCAATTAAAAAAGAATCTTCCAGGCAATCCAGATACTTTTTGATAGTGGTAGAAGTAATTTTGGATTTTTTGACACTTTTAAAGGTATTTTTCAGCTTTTCATAATTAGTTAAAGAGCCAATGGCCGAAGCCAATATATTAAGTAAATCCTCCATTTCTCCCTTATTACGGATACGGTTGCGCTTATAAATATCACTCAAATAAATTTCACTCAACAAATTCTGCAAAGCAGCAGCCTTTTCGGCAGTCCCTTCACGCAGCACAACTACCGGAATTCCTCCGTAAAGCATATATTCCGCCAAGCCCATATACTTATCACCGGGATAAACACTCATAAATTCGGCAAAGCTAAGCGGATACATATGCATCTCATCGCCGCGTCCGGCAAATTCCGTAATAATATCCTTGGAAAGAAATTTAGCATTACTGCCGGTAACATATACATCCATATTCGCCTTGCGCAAATACCCGTTAAGCACAGCTTCGAAGCAATCCATTTCCTGTACCTCATCGAGCAGCAGATAATACATATCCTCATCAGCAAGCCTGCTGTTAACATAAGCCATAAACTTTTCCGGATTTACGCCACGCTTTTCCTTTCCCATGGCAATAAGATTTTCACCTATCTTTTGCAAATCATCGGCGGAGTCGAAAGCAAAACGGATAATATGCGCATCATCTATACCGCATGAAAGCAGATGCTGATAAAATATAGTGTTCAGCAGATAGGATTTACCGCATCTGCGAATACCTGTAATAATTTTAATCAACCCGTTATGCTTGCGTTTTATCAGCTTGTCCAAATAAAAATCTCTGCGTATTTCCATTAGCTCACCTTCTTTAGAAGAGATTTTTGCAACATGTTGCATTTTTCTCTTCTATTATAGCCTTTTATCTCCCCGTATTCAATCTTAACGCCATTTTTAAAAGAGATTTTTACAATATGCTGCACTTTTCTTTTCTAAATTCGCCTTTTTCTTCCTAACATTCACCTTCAGCACCGTTTCTACAAGAGATTTTTGCAATATGTTGCATTTTTCTCTTCTAAACTCGCCTTTTTCTTCCTAACATTCACAGTCTCAGCACCGTTTCTACAAGAGATTTTTGCAACATGTTGCACTTTTCTCTTCTAAACTTGCCTCGCAGCGCCAAACTCGCCGCCAAAACGCAAAAGCCCCCGAAGCAGGGCAAGCCTGCTTCAGGGGCAATCAGGTTAAATTTTATTTTGCTTTCGGTCCCAGGCCGTACTTCTTCAGATAACGGTACAGGGTTACACGGCTGACATCAAGCATTGTTGCCAGCTTACTGATATTGCCGCCGGCGGATTTCCAGGCTGCAATAAAGGCTTCCTTGTCATACTTCCAGGAGCGCTCCAAGGTTTTGTCACCGGGCAGCTTAATATTTTCCGCTTCGATGATGCTGCCGGGAGTGTGGAAGAAGGCCTGCTCGATAACACCCTGCAGCTGCTTGATGTTACCCGGCCAACTGCAGGACAGCAGCAGGGAAACAGCTTCGGGAGAAAGGCGTTTTTGCGGCAGGTTGTGCTGTGCGGACATTTCCACCAGAATATGCGAAGCGATAACCTCGATATCCTTTACGCGCTCGCGCAGAGGCAGCACGCGCATGGTGGTATCCAGCACCAGCTCATACAGATTACGGGAGAAAAGTCCCTTATCTGCCAGGCGCTTAAGGTTGGAATCACAGGCAGCAATTACGCGCACATCGAACATACGCGGCTTGCCGCCCTTTTCCGTTGCAGGCAGACCGTGCGTCAGTGCATCAGCCAGCTTATCGCCCATTTCGAGCGGCAGTTTTTCTACCTCGTCGAGGAACAGCGTACCGCCGATAGCAAGCTCCAGCTTGCCTGCAGACTGCTGTCCGTCCTCATTGGTGCCAAAGAATTCAGCCTCCAACTCTGCCATAGATGCGTTGTGACATTTTACCGCAATCAGCGGAGCGGCAGCGCGGGGGCTAGCCTGATGAATGCCGTGTGCCAAACGCTGCTTGCCGGTACCGGGCTCGCCCTGCAGCAGGATGTTGTGGTCGGTACGGGCAACGCGGCTTGCCTTATGCTGCAGCGCCAAAAATTCGCTAGTTTCGCCAACCATGCTGTACAGGCTGTAACGGCTGCTGTAACCGGTTGCATGGGCGATGGTTGTTTTCAAATCCTCAATGGACATGGAAAGCACCAAAGCACTTTCTACCTCGCTGCCAACCTTAATAGGCATAACGGTGGTAATATCCTCAAAGGTTCTGTCTTGGGTAATCCAAGTGATCTCACGACGCTGTGTTGCTACGCCATGCAGCGCTTTTTTGATAGGAATATGCTCGTAGTTCAGGAACACGTCCTCCAGACGCTCATGTCCTTCCAGACGCTTGCGGCCGTTTTCGTTGCAGTATTTCACGCTGCCGTCCTTGCCCAGCCAGTAAACGGTTACCGGCAGCTGCTCCATCATAATGCGGTTGATGCTCCATGCCTCCAGCATGTTCAGGTGCTGTTCGATGGAATATTTCATCGTCATCAGCAGGCTCAAAAGCAAATCATAGGGCAAATCATTCTGATCCAAGGAAAAGAAGGAAATAATATAGCGGATTTTGCCGTTTACGCAGATAGGCGCACTGCAGGCATCGCCGGAATGGCTGTCCTTAATCCACATTTCCGGACCGAACATCAAAAAGGGCACGTTATGCTCGCGCGCAATGCTGATGCTGGAGGTACCAACATCCTCCTCCAGAACGCGCATACCCTGAATATCCTCGATAATGCGTTGGAAGAACGGCATAGCGTAGTTTTTGATTACATAGCCGTTTTCGTCAATCAGCAACATGCTCAGGTTATGGATATTGAAATGCTGCTTGCTTTGCTCATAAAGACCGTCAACGTATTTTACGATGAATTCATGCGTCTTTTGGTGTGCGATAATCTCTTCGCGGCTCAGCTTATTGATTTTGGGCATGGTTTCGTGCGGCAGATGCATAGCACGGCAACGTTGCCAGCTGTCGGCAACCCACGGATGCACGTTGGGGTCAACAATGCCCTCTTCCATAAACTTTCTGTAATAAGCAGCCAGCTTGTCCTTATTTCTTCTCTCACGAATCATATTTTATACCCTCCCCAGCTGTCCGGCAGTCGGCTGCCGTCAGCAGAACTTTTATTTATAAACCTCGCCGTTCGTAATCAACACCCGGCGTGCTCCATAATAGCGTTGTTTCCAGTAATCGTCCTTCAGCGACGAAAGCATTACACCCTTGGACGAGGATGCGCTCCAAAATTGTCCGTCACCGGCATAAATACCCACATGCGACGCACCTGCGGCGTAGGTGGTAAAAAATACCAAATCGCCGGGCCGCAGCTGCTTTTGCGTTACAAAAATCCCCTGTAACGCCTGCTCGTCTGCCAGTCGCGGCAGCTTGGCCTTGCAGTCCTTAAACACATACTGCACGTAACCGGAGCAGTCAAAGCCCTTGGTCGTGGTTCCGCCAAACACATAGGGAACACCCTTGTATTTGGCTGCACGGCTGACGATTTCCTTGCCCTTAACCTTGGGGATGCCTTCCTTGGCAAAGGCCTCCCAGGTCAGCTTCTTATAGGTTGCATCATTCAGCTCGCCATCCGCCTTCAGCTTGTGCTGCTTCTGGAAGCTTTTCAGCGCAGTGCTGGTAGCCTCCGTCATGCGTCCGCTGGGGCGTTCGTCACTGAAGCCCAGCACCTGCAGCTTTTGCTGTGCCACCTTCAGGCGCCAGTTGCTTTGCTGCACCTGCACCTTGGACTGCTGTTTTTCCTTAGTTTTTTTAGTCTTTTTCTTTGCGATTTTCTTCGCCTTTTTCTCAGGCTTCGCCTGCTTGGGCGCCTTCACTTCGGCAGCAGGCTTGGCTGCGGTATCGGCTTTGACGGCAACAGGCTCCGGCACCGCCTTCACAGGCTGCGCCTCGCTTACGGCCGGCGGCGTTGCCACCGGTGCCTTATGCGGTTTGTTGCTGACAATAGGCGCTGCAGCCTGTGCCTGCCAAGGCAGGCTGCAGGCCAGCATGATTACGGTCAGCACAGAAGCCAGCTTCTTTTTCATCTTCATCAGCCCCGCTCAAATGCAAAATTAAAAATTAATCGTAGTTATATACGTCCCAGCTTTTCAGCTTGCTCAGCTGAGCAATACTGTAATCAATATCGCGCAGCAGACGCTGCTTGTCATGCGGCAGTGTTGCTGCCAGCTGAACGTAGTTTGATACATGGTTACTGCGGAAAAGGCAGTGCCTGTCCGCAGGTAAATCTATATTTTCTATTATCAGCTTCAGCTCGCGCATCAGTCCTGCCGGTGAAAGCGGATTGAATTTGCCTGCCTCGTACTGGTCCAGCAGCTCGCTGCCGCGGTACAGCATCAGGCAAAGCGCGCTCAAATGCGTCGGCTTAATAATATTAATCGCCTTAGCAGTTGCCAGTGCGTGGCGTTCGCTGCCCTCCGCACCTGCCAGCCCCAGAATAATCATCATAGAAAGCTTCATGCCGCTGGCGGTAACTCTGCGTCCCGCTTCTACCGCCTGTTCGCCGTCAACACCCTTGTTGACAGCCTTCAGCGTAGCGTCGTCGCCTGTTTCCATGCCGTAATACAAAAGCTTCAGGCCTGCTTCCTTCAGTTGGCGCAGCTCCTCCTCGCTCTTGCGCAGGATATCCTTGGGCGCAGCATAGCTGGCAACGCGCTGCAGATGCGGAAACTGCTCGCGCAGTACCTGCAGAATCTTCAGCAGCTTGGCCGTAGGCAGCACCAAAGCGTCGCCGTCCGCCAAAAAGACGCGGCGCACCTTGTTCTTGCCGTAATGGGCCGCCAGTGCTATCTGACGGGAAATTTCTTCATCCTTTAAAATCTGAAAGGGAACACCTCTGTACATGTTGCAGTAGGTGCATTTATTATGTGCGCAGCCGCGCGTAACGCGCAAAATAAAGCTGCGTGCCTCACTGGGAGGTCTGAAGACTGGTGTGTCATAAGACTGAACCTCCCACGACTAAAGTCGCGGGGTTCCCAGCCAAGAATCCTAACAGATTCAGATACGCTGGGCTATCCCCGTAGTTCCTACGGTTCTTATATACGTTATCTATGCTATATTAAATGTTCTTAATCCTTCGTTTAGAATATTAATTGCTGCATTTATATCTCTGTCATGGGCTGTTTTGCATTCAGGGCATATCCATTCTCTTATTCCCAGATTTTTAACATCTTTGTTGATATATCCGCAAATATGACAAGTCTGACTTGAAGGAAAGAACTTATCTATTTTTACTAATTCTTTACCATACCATTCAGCTTTGTAGTTTAACTGTCTGACAAATTCAGACCAGCTGACATCTGATATTGCTTGAGCTAACTTATGGTTTTTGATCATGTTTTTTACTTGTAAATCTTCTAAGCAAATCACATCATATTTTCTTATAAGTTCAGTCGACAGTTTGTTCAACATGTCTTTTCGTTGATTGACAATCTTTTCCTGCAATTTCGCTACTTTTATTCTTGCTTTATCCCAATTTGAACCACCTTTTGTTTTTCGAGATAATTCACGCTGGAGTTTAGCAAGTTTTGATAACGATTTTTGCAGGTATCTATGATTATTATATTTGTTTCCGTCAGACGTTATAACAAAATCTTTAATACCCAAATCTATACCGACATATTTATCGGTTCTTACAAAAGCAGGTTTTTCTACTTCTGTACAGCATATTGAAACAAAATACTTTCCGCTAGGTGTCTGCGATATCGTAGCATTTATTATTTTCCCTTGTGGTATCTGTTTATCTCTAAATCTTACTTTGCCAATCTTGGGAAGTTTTATTTTGCCATCGACGAAAGCAATATTGTTATTAGTGTAATTGGTCTTATAGCTTCTATGTCTGTTCTTCTTTGACTTAAACTTCGGATAACCGGCTTCTTTACGCCTAAAGAAATTTTGATACGCGGCATCTAAATTTTTAAGAGAATTTTGCAAAGAGCATTTGTCCGGTTCTTTCAGCCACTCATATTCCTTTTTCAGTTTTGTCAGCTCGGCAGAACATTTACTATAATTTAGCGTTGTTTTGTCTGCCTCATAAGCTTTTATTCTCTTATCCAGAAAGTAGTTATAGACAAAACGGACACAACCAAAGGTTTTTTGTATTAAGTTTTCCTGCGTTTTATTAGGGTAAACTCTAAACTTATAAGCTTTTTCCATAGTTAATACGCTCATTTCTCTTTTTGCTTTTGGATGTACTCTCTTAATTATAACATATATAGCAGAGAAATTTACGCGTTTACTTGACTTTTATTGTTTTTAGATAACATATGTAAGAATCGTAGTTCTTTTTTAGTCGTAACTTTGGAGGTTGTCGTTCACGAAAGGACGCTACTCCTAACGCAGTTCTCTTATGAACTTCTTTAGCTTTTGCTAAAGCACAGACTATATCTTATCCCTCGCCATTACACGTTAGGGCCTGTCCATATCCCCGACCGATCGCTTGCCGGGTACTTCCCTCAGGAGGAATAGTCGTTGGGCTTTCTCCTGTTCGGAGCTTAGTTGCTGATTGTCCATTTTTTAACAGCACTTAGGCTTTAACCATATGCCATATAACAGATTTTTTCTACTTTCGTAACCATTCACGCCTAGGCTTGTTTCATCCTTACGTTGTAGTTCTGCTATCTTTAGGAGTTTCCAGCAGTTAAAACAGTATTGGACCAGTGTAACTACTCTGGTCGCTACGTATTAATTTCTCAATACGCTGACTATTTTAGGTCGCCTAACTCATGACTAAAGTCACGAGTGTGCGGCTCCTTGTTAATCAAAAAACATTTCTACTATTCTACCTCATTTTGCTTTGATTGATTTGGCGCCAGTTTGAGATCTCAGAGATTTTGTAAAGTATAGTACACTTTAATATTATTATACTAGATTTTTCGCCATTTGTAACGTCCAACTGAAAACTTTTTGTTACTTTTTTTACAGAGATTTTGTGAAACATTGTCAGAGTGTAAAATAAGTGTGATTTCCCGCGCCTGTTGGCAACGGCAAGGACGCTTGTGCAGGCAAAAACGGACGTAATAACATATACCCGCACAAAAAAAATACGCCTGCGGGCACAAGCAACAGCATCGCCGCAGGCGCACCAAGGAGGCTGACACAGGTCAGCCTCCGATGCTTCATATTATTTTTTCGGTAAGCATAACGCTTTACAGCATCAGCTTATCATTTGCGTTTTCTGCGCAGGAAGAAGAAGGCAGCACCACCGATGATAATAACGCCGCCGATAATCGTCAGCCAGCCAAAACCGTCATCGTCATCCTCATTTTCTTCCTCATCCTCGGCAGCAGGCAGCTCCGCCGTGCCCACAGCCACCGGCCATTGGCTCTTCATCTCGCCATGGACTGCCGTAACGGTAACAACGCCGTCAGCCTTGCCGATCAGCTTGCCATCTTCGATAACGGCAATTTTTTCATCGCTCACGCTCCACTCCGGTGTCACGCCGTCAGCCTCGCCCACAACGTAGGCCTCCAGCTTCAGCGCCTCGTCTATTCCCAAGTGCGCCGGCAGATTCGGAGCCTCCAACTTCGGCTCATAGGCAGTAATCTGCGTCATAAAAGCCTTTTCTCCCTTTTCCAACAGCAGCTTGCCGCTAATTGTCGCAGTTCCCGGCTTCACAGCCAAAAGCTGCACATCGCCGTCCACCTTCACTATATCACTGTCAGAGGAACGCAAATCAGTTACATTATAGCCTACGCAGCCCGGCAGCGAAGCAACTATGCGTGTACGCTCGCCCACCTTCAGGCTGGCCTCCTCCGGAGCCACCGTCACCAACGGACTAAGCTCGGAGGCTGCGGTTGCAGGCAGGTCGGGCGCATCCTCGTCACCCTCCAGCTCGCCGCTTTCGATTGCAGGGCCTTCTAGCTCATCCTCCTCTACAAGCGGTGCTCTTTTGGCAGCCAACATATTGATCGGGTCACCGTAAATAAGGCTTACCTCATCCTCCTTATCATTGCGGTACACAGCGCTCAAATCAGCAGCTACCAAAAATTTGGCAATAACCTCGCCCTCATCATCCAGCGCCGTCAGCTGATAGAACCAGCCGTCCACAGGCTCCTCCGCATAGAGCAGCTTATAATCATCAACATCCTCCAGCAAGCCCGTCTGCTTTTCCGGCATGCCGGCAAGCAGCGCGGCGGCAGCAGCCTCGGATACATCAAAGCTGTCCTCGTTAAATCTGTATTCACCCTGAACATCAAGCGGCAGCGGTCCGTCCTGATAGGCGGTAATGCTCTTGTCCTTCAGTACGAAGCGCAGCTCTACCGTATCATTATTTTGGTAATCTACCTCGGCAATACCGTCGCCATCTTCATTAATTTCAAAAACACCGGCAGTAACGAAATCCTCCGCACTGTCCTCTTCCTCACTGCCGCGCATAACCTTCAGCTCATAAAGGTATTTATCATCGCCCAAGGGCTTGATATTCAGCACGCCGTTATTATACTGGCTGCTTTCGGTCCACACATAGCAGCCGGCCGTATTCTTCCAGTCATTTTTGGAGGCGGCGCCTGCCAGCAGCGTCAGACTGCACAGCAACAGGGCAAGCATAGCAGCTACGATAATACGCATCATTTTTTCCTTCATTATGCTCCCCTCCTCAAATGCTCAGACGGAATTTGGCAGTTTTGGGATTAACGCCATCCATCCAATACTTCACGGTATATACGCCCTTAGCACATTTTTTGCCGCTCTTGCCGCTCGCCCAGCCGTTCCAGCTGAAGGCAAAATCCTGATTGGCATTTCTTGCCTTATATTTCGTGCTGTAGACCAGCTTGTTATTTTTATTGAAAATCTGGGCATAGCAGGTCTTGCCCGTGGAATTATTCTTTTTGAAATACAGGCGCTGGTAAACATCGCCGTTGCCCTTGCGGATAATCTTGGATGCACGGAACTGCATCTTGCTCTGCGGCTTGTAGCTGATGTTGACTGTCTTTTTAACCGCACCGCCCTTGCCGAAGCTGCTGGTCGTTACCAAGCGATATCTGCCGGGCTTCAGGTTTTTCATATCATAGCTGTAGGGTACAAAGCGGAAATATTTATCACCGTCATAGTACCATTTTTTCAGCTCGCGCTGCTTCCAGCGCACAACAACCTTATTATCCTTGTTGAGCAGCACCGCCTTATCCTTCATAGGCCCCTTGCCCTCTACATAGCGCTGCACATTCAGCTTGGTACCGTTTACCTTAATAGTTGTTTTGTACTGCGTCGCCGCCAACGCCAATGCCGTAAAGGCTACGAGCATCGCCAGACACGCCCCGAGCACTACCTTCAGCCGTTTCATTGTTCCGCCTCCTAACCGCCGGATATAAAAAGACCCGACATATACTTCTTCATTTAAAGTATATACCGGGTCAAGAATAACTATAAGTAACCTTTAGTTAAGAGTTGGGGAAAAAGCGCTCCAGCTGATGTCTTTTATTTTTGGCCGCCGCATCAATCTGCAGCTTGGCAAAAATTTTGTTGAGATATTGCTTAATCGTCCCCTCCGACAGCGACAATCTTTGCGCAATCTCCCTGTTCGTATGGCGTGCCGCCGCCAGCTGCGCTATCTGCAGCTCCTGCTCCGTCAGCTCCTGCAAGCCTGCTTCGGCAAAGCGTGCGGACATAATTTGTCCCCGGCCCGCCTCCAGCAGCTGCCCCAGGTGCAGCGCCGCTGCCGCCGCTGCTGAAAATTCACCTTGCAGCTCCTGCTCCAGATAAGGACGCAGCAGCGCTATGTTCTGCGCCAACGGTAGCACAAGCTTATCCGCCTCAGCCATTGCCAGCGCCTGCTTCAGCGAAGCGCGGCAGCTCGTTACATCGCCTCTGCCGGCAACGGCCGCCGCTCTTTGCACCTGCAAATACAGCAGGCACAAAAAATTACTGTAGGGACGGCATTCCTGCTCCCAGTCGGACCAGCGCACCAAAAGCTCCGTATACTGCCCTTGTGCCAGCAGGCACTGGGCACTGATATAGTTGCGGCAGGGACGCGCAGGATAAAGCACCGAAGGCTGCTGTCCGTTTCCGTCCGTCAGCCAGCTTGGGATATATTCCGGCTTGCCCAGCAATGCATAGTAAAAGCCGGCGCACATATCGGCAGTATTCAGCAGCATGCTCTGCTTCCAGGGCTGCAGCTGCCACTGATGGCGGCTGTACGCCTCTGCCTTACTGCTGTAAACGCCGCGGAAAAGATCGCGCTGCATCTCCAGAAAATCACAGCAGATAGTAATGCACTCCTGCCCATGCTTTTCCGCCTGATAATACGCCTTCTGCAGAGGCATATCCATTTCGTCAATGCGTCCCTGCAGCAAAAGTGCTTCCGCCTCCGTCAGCTCGGCGGCACCGGCACCGTGCCAGCCGCTCAGCAGATAGTACGGCGGCATGCATTCCTGCATATCCTCCACCGTCTGCCGCAGACTGCATCCCGTGCGCAAATACAGCCCAAGAACACTGGGAGCGCCGAAGGTCCAGATGCCCTGCTTGCTGAGTGTCTGCGGAGCACCGCTCAGCAGCTTGTAGGCACGCCTGTGATGCTCGCTCATACCGGTGATGCTGTTGAAGGCCAAAAAGCTCAGAATAACCTCCAGCTCGCCGTAATAATTATCGCGCTCACGCTGGCTGAGCGCAGTATTGCGCTCCAGCGCCGTCACGTACCATTCCTTAACCTGCAGCATTTCCGGCACCATGTTCAGCGAAAACATGCGCCGCATAATTATCAGCACTGCCTGCGGATACTGCCACAAGATTTCCGGCGGACATTCGCGCAGCCAGTCGAAAAGATGCTGCCTGTGCTGCGGGCGCATCGACCAGTCGCGCAGCTGCTGCACTGCAGCCAGCAGGCCGTCAAAATCACGGCCGCGGTACAGCCAGTCCAGCGCTTCCTCGTACTCCCTCTGCTGCACGTACCATTGTCCCAAGCGACGGAAGTACATTTGCTGCTCAGCCTCCGGCAGCAGGCCGAAAGCATGGCGCGTTGCCTGCTTCAGCATATGGTGACACCGCAGTCTGCCGTTGGCCAGCCTGATAATAAAGGCGTTGCATTCCAGCAGTCTGCTTACAGACTCTCTGCAGCTTGTGCCGTAGGCAAAGGCCACCTGCTCCGGCGTAAATTCCTCCGGCTGCCCCATAAGCAGCAGCAAACGCTGCTGCTCCGACGGCAGCGGCCGCAGCAATACATTGGCTATCATCTCATAAACGCTGCCTGCATCAAGGCAAAAGCGCTGATACCTGTCGTAATTCAAAAAGTTAAGATAGGTAACGGAAAACCAGCCCTCGCAGGCCTCATGCAAAGCATCCAGCTGCTGCGTTGTAAGCTGCAGGCCGCATCTGCTGCTGTATTCTGCCAGCTCGTCACGCTGCAGCGCCAGGTCATGCTTATCAAGGCAAAAGACCTTACGTCCTAGCTCCAGCAGACGGCTGCCGTCAAAAATCTGCCCTCTGCTTACCAGCAGCAGGTGCAAATCAGCAAAGCCTGCTTTGCTCAGAGCAAAGAGAAAATCAATCGCCTCGCTGCTCTCCAACAGATGCAAATCATCTATAAACCAATAGACAGGCTCCTGCGGCAGCAACTGACGGAACAGCTCCAGTACCAGCGTTTTGGCGTTGGCATCGGCAGGTAAAGACTGCTGCAGCAGCGCAGCGCCCAGCTCCGTATTTTGCCAGCTGTGGCACACTCCCTGCCAGAAGGCCTCGGCACCGGCGCCGTAAATACTCTGGCGCAGTACCTTTTTGCCGCAGCGCTCCTGCTCCTGCAAAAAGTACTGCACTGCCAGTGTTTTGCCATAGCCCATTGGAGCAACAACCAGCGTTGTTCCCGCTGTCTGCAGCTCTGCCAAAAGCTCTTTTATTCTCTTGGAATAATATAAATTATTGAGCCTTTTCATAGTGTTTTTACTTAATTACGTTCTGCGGTGCTCCTGCCAGCCATTGTTCGATGTTGGCAAAAACGATATCGGCACGTGCAGCCAGTGCTTCGGCGCTGGCGAAAGCCACGTGCGGTGTCAGCACGGTGTTCTTTGCATGGCACAGAGGATGCTCCAGTGCAATCGGCGGTTCGCCCTCAAACACGTCAATGCCTGCGCCCACCAATCTTCCTTCGTTCAGCGCCTGTGCCAGCGCCTCGCTGTCCACAACAGGACCGCGCGCAGTATTCAGCAGTACGGCCGTCGGCTTCATCTTGGCAATAGCCTCGGCATTAATCAGTCCGCGGGTTGCGTCCGTCAGCGGCACATGCAGGCTGACAAAATCGCTGGCAGCCAAAAGCTCATCCAGACTTACATAGCTTACACCGTCAGCCTGCAGCTCTGCCTTCGGAGTACGGCTGTATGCCAGCACCTTGCAGCCGAAGGCAGCGGCAATCTTCGCCACTCTGCTGCCAATCGCACCGGTGCCGACTACGCCGAAGGTTTTGCCAAAAAGTTCAAAGCCTACCAGGCCATCCTTCGTTCCTGCCTGACGGCAGCGTGCATCACAGGGGACGATGTTGCGGATAACGCTGATAGCCAAACCGAAGGTCAGCTCTGCTACCGCATTGGTGGAATAGCCTGCGGCATTGCACACTAAAATTCCGCGCTCACGGCAGGCAGCCAGCGCAATATGGTCTACGCCGGTAAAGGCCACGGACAGCATTTTCAAATTAGGGCAGGCGTTGATAATCTCCGCACTCAGCGGCTGGTTGGCCAGCATGATAATATCTGCATCCTGCACGCGCGCCAGCAGCTTCGTCTGGTTGGTTTCTTTTGCGGTATAATAAACGAAATCATGGCCTGCAGCCTGCAACGGCGCTGCCAGTGCATTTATCTGTTCCATCTTTACGCCTAACGGCTCCATAACTACTATTTTCATCAAAGCACCTCCGAAAAAGTCTGTAAAATCTTTGCTTATCACTTACATATTACTACCGCAGGAATTGATTAGCAAGGAAGAAATTTTCAGGACTTTATTCTGTTTTGCCGGAATTTGTATCCGCAAATACAAAAAAGCCGTTCTTCTTTCGAAGAACGGCATATTTTCGTTGGTGATCCACCCGAGACTCGAACTCGGGACACCCTGATTAAAAGTCAGGTGCTCTACCAACTGAGCTAGTGAATCATTTGTCGCCATAAATTAGCAACATTAATAGTATACAGACTAACACAAGGAAAGTCAAGTACTTTTTAAAATATTTTTGCTGTTTTTTCAGCAGCCTAAGCTTACAGCAACTCCTTCAGAACGATGGTCTGCTCGCGGTTAGGACCAACGGAGATAATACCCAGCTCAACACCGGATACCTCGCTGATTTTAGCCAGATATTTTTTAGCGTTTTCCGGCAGCTCGTCATAGTTGCGGATGCCGCTGATGTCGGTCATCCAGCCGTCGAACTCTTCGAAAATCGGCTCAACCTTAGCCAGAACGTTCAGACTTGCAGGAATGCGTTTGAGAACCTCATCGCCAATCTTGTAGCCAACGCACATTTTAATCTTCGGCATTTGGTCGAGGATATCCAGACGGGTAATTGCCAGATAATCCAGGCTGTTCAGGCGTGCGCTGTAACGCAGCATGAAAGCATCCAGCCAGCCGCAGCGACGCGGACGACCGGTTACGGTGCCGTATTCATGGCCGGTTTCGCGGATTTGGTTGCCGGGGCCGTCGGTATCCAGCAGCTCGGTGATGAAGGGACCTTCGCCAACACGGGTGGTATAAGCCTTAACTACGCCGACAACATGGTCGATGAAGCGGGGACCTACGCCACTGCCGGTGCAGGCATTACCTGCAGTCGGGTTGGAGCTGGTAACATACGGATAGGTACCATGGTCGATATCGAGGAAGGTAGCCTGTGCGCCTTCAAACAGAACGTTTTTGCCGGCGCTGAACAGCTCATCCATAACAACGCCGGTATCGGCAACGTACGGACGCAGCTCTTCTGCATAAGCCAGATATTCCTTCAGTACGGTATCATAGTCAAACGGTTCTGCACCGTAAATTTTGGTGATAATAGCATTTTTTGCTTCCAGATTAACCTTCAGCTTATCAGCAAAGGTTTCGGGCTCCATCAAATCGCAGATACGGATGCCTACACGAGCAACCTTATCCATGTAGCAGGGGCCGATGCCACCTTTGGTGGTGCCGATTTTGTGATTGCCCAGTGCTTCCTCCTGCAGCTCATCAAGACGTTGATGATACGGCAGAACAACGTGTGCACGGTCAGAGATAACCAGATTACTGCAATCAATGCCCTTTTCCTTCATGCCGGCGATTTCAGCCAGCACAACGCCGGGGTTGATTACAACGCCGTTGCCCAGAACGTTAGTCTTATCATTAAACAGTACGCCGGAGGGCAGCAGACGCAGCTTATAATTAATGTTGTTAACTACAACGGTATGGCCTGCATTGGAGCCGCCGCTGTAACGAACTACAGCGTCAGCCTTTTGTGCCAAATAGTCAACAATTTTACCTTTACCCTCATCGCCCCATTGGGCACCTAAAACTACAACAGATGACATTAGCAGTCACTCCTTATCAAAATTATAAACCAAATCTAGCAAAAATCTCGTCAACGTGGCGCAGCATCGGTTTCGGATCGAAGCAATGCTCAACCTCTTCGTCGGTCAGATATTTCTTGATATCCGGGTCAGCTTCAACGTTGGTCTTGAAGTCAGCGCCTTGCAGCCAACGTGCCATAGCGTTGCGTTGTACCCATTTGTAAGCGTCCTCACGCAGTACACCTTTGGTAACCAGAGCAATCAGCAGGTTTTGGCTGAAAATCAGACCGCCGGTTTTGTTCATGTTGGCAATCATTGCATCAGGATATACCAGCAACTTATCGATGATGTTGGAGAATTTACGCAGCATATGGTCCAGAGCAATAGTTGCGTCCGGCAGAATAACGCGTTCTACAGAAGAATGGGAGATATCGCGTTCATGCCACAGGGTTACATCCTCCAGAGCTGCTACTGCATAGCCGCGCAGCAGGCGAGCCATACCGGAAACCTTTTCGCAGGTGATAGGATTACGTTTATGCGGCATAGCGGAAGAACCCTTTTGTCCGGGTGCAAAATATTCTTCAGCTTCACGGATATCGGTACGTTGCAGGTTACGGATTTCGGTTGCCATCTTATCCAGAGAGGAACCGATGATTGCCAGAGTAGTCATGAAATGTGCATGACGGTCACGTTGGATAACCTGAGTTGCCAGGCGTACCGGAGTGAGCTCCAGCTTTTCGCAGACATATTTTTCTACAAACGGATCAATGTTGGAGTAAGTGCCTACAGCACCGGACAGCTTGCCGACTGCCATCATTTCACGCGCTTGTTTCAGACGTTCGATGTCACGCTCGATTTCAGCGGACCACAGCAGGAATTTCATACCGAAGGTCATCGGTTCTGCGTGGATGCCGTGAGTACGGCCGATCATAACGGTATATTTGAATTCAGCGGCACGACGGCGCAGAATTTCATGGAAGTTTACCAGATGACGCATAATCAGGTCTGCGGATTGTACAGTCATGTAGCACAGTGCAGTATCCTTTACGTCGCTGGAGGTCAGGCCTTTGTGAATGTATTTGGACGCATCGCCTACATACTCAGCCACATTAGTCAGGAAAGCAATAACATCATGGTTGGTAACTGCTTCAATTTCCTTAATGCGGTCCAGACGGAAGTCAGCCTTCGTCTGAATATCCTTCAGCGCTTCGTCAGGCACAATGCCCAGTTTGTTCATAGCCTCGCAAGCCAGAATTTCTACCTTCAGCATGGTACGGAATTCATTTTCGAGTGTCCAGATATTACCCATTTCAGGATGAGTATAACGATCAATCATTTTTGTATGCCTCCCAAGACAATTTTATTCATGAAAAAACATCTGAAAGCCACAGATATTACCTTCAGATTCTTCACTACACTTTGTTGCATAAATATCATATCATTTTCCGCGTCTTATCGCAAGCTTTATGAACATTTTTTGTTGATTTTAGGTAAAATATTCGGTTTTTCTTCGCAGTTTTCTTGTAAGCTTTTTTACACTTATCAGAAAAAATCTTTTGCCAAGAGAATAAATTTCACGCTTTTAACCCCCATCAGGCAATGCTCCATGCAATACTCAAAAAGTCCCGAGATGTTAAAATCCCGGGACTTTTATTATGTCGCTGTATTCTATTCTCAGCTTTCGCGCTTCGTAAAGCCGACAAACTTGGTGAACTGCTTTTGGAAGAACAGATTAACGGTATCTACCGGACCATTACGATGCTTAGCAATAATCAGCTCGGTATGCTTGTTTTCCGTTTCCGGATTGTAGTAATCCTCGCGGTACAAAAATGCTACGATATCCGCATCCTGCTCCAGAGAACCGGATTCACGCAGGTCACTGAGCATAGGACGCTTAACCTGACGCGATTCAACACTACGGCTCAGCTGTGACAGCGCCAGCACCGGCACATTCAGCTCACGCGCCAAGGCCTTCAGTGAGCGGGAAATTTCCGAAACCTCCTGCTGACGGTCGCCGGAATAATTGCGCTTGCCGCTGCCCTGCATCAGCTGCAGGTAATCGACAACGATCAAATCCAGACCATGCTCTGCCTTCAGGCGGCGTGCACGGCTACGCATATCCATTGCAGTAATGCCCGCCGTATCATCAATATAGATTTTGGCACGACTCATCGTATCGCAGGCATCCCAAAGGTGCGTCCAGTCCTCGTCATGCATCTCGCCTACACGCAGGCGCTGGCTGTCGATGCCTGCTTCGGCGCACAGCATACGGTTAACCAGCTGCTCCTTGCTCATTTCCAGGCTGAAGAAGGCTACACTGCGCGGTTCACCGCCGATGACTTTGTGCGCACGCAGCGCTACGTTCTGCACAATGTTCAACGCCAGCGCAGTTTTACCCATAGAAGGACGCGCTGCCAGAATAATAAAATCGGAAGGATGCAGACCGCTCGTCAGCTTGTCCAAATCCGCAAAGCCTGCCGGCAGACCTGTAAGACCGCCCTTGTTCTGCAGCAGACTTTCGATGCTCTGCACGCTGTCCATCAATACGTCGTTAATCGCTGTAAAATCCGTCTTTTTCTTGCGGTTGGAAATTTCCAGAATGCGGCTTTCCGCTGTATCCAGCAGCGTACCGACATCCTCATTGGCCTCATAGCCCATGGCCGCAATTTCGGTAGAAACGCGCACAAGCTGACGCAGAACCGATTTTTCGGCAACAATATCCGCATGATATTTGACGTTGGCCGCCGTCAGCACCACATTCGCCAGACTGGTGATGTAGGCAATGCCGCCGATGTCCTCCAGCTTATTGTCACGCTTGAGGATTTCCGTAACAGTAACCATATCTACTGCTTCATTTTTATTATAAAGCTCCAGCATCGCACTAAAGATAACGCGATGCGCTTCGCGGTAAAAATCATCCGCCGACAGCACTTCGGTCGCCTTGGCAATAGCTTCTTTATCAATAAGCATCGCGCCAAGCACAGCCTGCTCCGCTTCTATATTTTGCGGTGGCACTCTTTCTTCAATCACTCGCTTCTACCTCCTGTCAGTAATCTTTTCATTCATATTATTATACATTATTTGCTACAAAGCTGAAAGCTTTTTATTTGAACAGTATCAATGCTAAAACAAAAACAACCTCCCGCAAGCAATAGCCTAAGGGAGATTGTTCGTATAGTTTTTCCTATTAAAAGCTACAGCGCCACCTCAGCGAACTCTGTGCCTTCCTGCTCCAGCTCTATCTGCTGATTGAGGTTCTCAGTCAGCCAGGCCTCTGCCTCTGCCTTTTGCTCCGCGCGCATTTTCAGGATAACCTTGGCGCGCAGGTCATACTGCACATCGGCAATTTCAAACAGCTGCTGCTGATAAAGCACATTCAGAATGCGTCCGACGCTGTTCACATCATATAAAAAGCTGTAATAGCCCAGCAAAATTTTCTGCGCCAGACCAGCTTCCTTCACAGCGCCAGCCACGCTGCCGCTGTAAGCACGCACCAGTCCGCCCGCACCCAGCTTAATGCCGCCGAAATAACGTGTCACCACTACTGCTGTTTCCGTCAGCCCGTTTTTACGCAGCACCTCCAGCATAGGAATACCGGCAGTACCGCTCGGCTCGCCATCGTCACTGGAGCGCTGTGCCAGGTCATCCACGATATAGGCGGAGCAGTTGTGCGTTGCATCCCAGAACTCTTTTTTTACGGCCTTAATGAACTCCTGAGCCTCTGCTTCACTGTGAACCTTTTTCAGCGAGCAGATAAAACGTGATTTTTCAATCACAATTTCTTTGCGGTAATCTCTGCTTATAGTATACAAGTAGCGTACCTCCGTCCGTATTTTTCGCAATTTATATTAACATTATAACACAATTCTGCTGTTTTTGAAATTTTTTACTGTTTTTTACAGCAAACTCTTTATTTCCTCTTCTGTCTTTGTTATAATAGTGGACATTACAGACAAAGGAGAGAGCATTGCCGCTACTCTCTAAAATTATTATTTTTTTATTAAGGGAAAGAGGTAATTTCATAATGAAACAATTTTGTGCTTTAATCGGCAAATTCTTTGGCATCATCGCCATCGTTTTTCTGGTTCTCGGCCTCACAATGCCGCAGAACTTTTTGTGGGTATTAGGCAAGGTACACGGCATCAGCGTCCTGAGCTGCATGCTCGGCATTGTAATGTTCGGCATGGGCACCACGCTGAACCTGAAGGATTTTGCGCTGGTACTGAAACGCCCTCTTGATATTATCATCGGCTGCTGCGCTCAGTATTTCGTAATGCCCTTCCTGGCATACCTGTTGTCCGTTGCCTTTAATCTGGACCCGGCACTGACTACCGGCGTTGTACTGGTAGGCACCTGCCCCGGCGGTACCTCCTCCAACGTAATCACCTTTATGTCCAAGGGCGACGTTGCACTTTCCGTAACCATGACCAGTGTTTCCACTGTACTTTCTCCGATTCTGACTCCGTTCATCACCTACATGATTATCGGCGAAAAAATTAACTTCGATCCGGTAGGCATGTTCTGGAGCATCGTTCAAATCGTTATTCTGCCTATCTGCTTAGGTCTGGCTGTTAAATCCTTCCTGCCCAAGCTCGCCGAAGCAGCAACCGACTATCTGCCGGCTGTATCCTCCATTGCAATTTCTCTGATTATCGCAGGTGTTATCGGCGCCAGCCGTGATCTGATTCTGAAGGCTCCCGGCCTGATTCTGCTGGTAGTTATTATGCATAACTGCTGCGGTTACGCTCTTGGCTTTGCCATCGCCCGCTTCACCGGCCTCAGCTGGAAAAAGGCTGTTGCCCTGTCCATCGAAGTTGGTATGCAAAACTCCGGTTTGGCAACCGGCCTGGCAAAAGCACATTTCGCTGCTCTGCCTGCCGCAACCGTTCCCGGCGCTGTTTTCTCCGCATGGCACAATATTTCCGGTGCACTCCTTGCGTGGGCTTACCAAAACTACCTGAATCCGAAATTTGATCCGGATTACGCTAAGGAAGAAGCTGTAGAAGCAGAAGCTGCCAAGGCTTAAATTAAATTTGACCTGAATATTATTAAGAGGCTGGGACAAAACCCAACCTTAAACAGAAAAACCAGTGGAATTTTACCGTCA
>ENA-OPVU01000018-OPVU01000018.1-human-gut-metagenome-genome-assembly--contig:-NODE-18-length-112494-cov-11.818942_pt1 | contig 112494 bp, 110 predicted proteins | sample MGYA00241497_ERZ501986 | MGnify/ENA primary metagenome ERZ501986 (study PRJEB25962, sample SAMEA2042995) | human gut metagenome | biome: human gut; feature: human-associated habitat; material...
CGAATGCACGAGCAGAACCACCGTAGGTTTTAGCCAGAACGGTAGTGATGGCAGCGGTCAGCGTTGTTTTACCATGGTCAACGTGGCCGATAGTACCGACGTTAACGTGCGGTTTTGTACGTTCAAACTTTTCTTTAGACATCGATTGTCCCTCTAAGACACGGATAAATCGGTGATATCACCACATCAACCAGGCAACATGCCCGACTTGTTGAATGAAAATAACAGAAGAGAAACAGGGAAGGAGAGAAAAGAAGTGGTGCTGATACCCAGAGTCGAACTGGGGACCTCACCCTTACCAAGGGTGCGCTCTACCAACTGAGCCATATCAGCACGTCTGGAGCGGGCAGCGGGAATCGAACCCGCATCATCAGCTTGGAAGGCTGAGGTAATAGCCATTATACGATGCCCGCATCCTGAAACTCGGCTACCCAGTTCTTTCTGTAATACTAAAGAGACTGCTCTCTTTAGTATTGAGCTGATTAGTTTACCCAACCAACTCCGGCTACGCAAAGCGTCGCCAGAAAGTGGTGGTGGGGGAAGGATTCGAACCTTCGAAGTCGATGACGGCAGATTTACAGTCTGCTCCCTTTGGCCGCTCGGGAACCCCACCACGGGGTAATGCTTGGTACTGGCCTGCTTCCTTCTAGGGAAGCGGGGCGCATCATACCAAATGATGCGCCCCTGTAAAGCATTCGTTTGACAAAAATAAACTGGTTGCCTGATTTTTACGCGTAACGCCGTAAAGCTAACCAATTCATTTCTCAGTCGATTAAAGAATAATCGTCCGGTTACCGTAAACGAAGACGCGCTGCGCCAGTACCTGATACAGCGCCCGGCTCAAGACGTTTTTTTCGACATCGCGGCCAGCGCGCATCATATCTTCTGCAGTATAGGTATGATCGACATGAATCACGTCCTGCATGATGATTGGGCCTTCATCCAGATTGTCATTCACATAGTGGGCGGTGGCGCCAATGATCTTTACGCCGCGCTCATAGGCCTGATGATAAGGACGGGCGCCGATAAACGCCGGCAAAAATGAATGGTGAATATTGATGATTTTGTTCGGGAAGCGGGCGACAAACTCCGGGGTGAGGACGCGCATATACTTGGCCAGTACCACGTAATCCGGCTCATGTGCCGCAATGGCATCCCCCATCTGCTTGTCGTGTTCTTCGCGGCTTAACCCTTCGTGGCTGACCAGCTCAAACGGAATACCAAAACGCTCCACCAGCGGGCGCAGCGTGTCATGGTTGCCGATAACCGCGGCGATATCGACATCCAGTCCGCCGTAGTTGGCTTTCATCAGCAGATCGCCGAGACAGTGCGCCTCTTTGGTCACCAGAATGACCACCCGGCGACGGCCTGCCGGATTCAGTTCGCGGATGGAACCTTCCGGTAGGGCGCTATCCAGATCGGCCAGCAGAATAGCGTCGTTAAAAATGCCCTCCAGTTCGGTGCGCATAAAGAAACGACCGGTACGGTGGTCAACAAATTCATTGTTCTGCACAATGTTAAGTTCGTGTTTGTAGCAGATATTGGTGATACGCGCGATGAGGCCTTTCTGATCAGGGCAAATAGTGCGTAGTACTTTACGTTGTAATGAATGCATCGCGAGGAAAATCCTGTAGTGTTTGCAAGCGCTACGGCAGCGTTACTGGCCGCAGCATTTTTTAAATTTTTTACCTGAGCCGCAAGGGCAGGGGTCATTACGACCAATCAGCGGTCGTGTCCCGTCGATATAGTACCACTGTCCATTTTCTTTTAAGAATCTGGAACGTTCAATAATGGCGCCCGGACGGTTATTGTCATTAAAGCGGGCGACAAAGCTGACAAAGCCTTCATTTGGGACTCGCCCTTCATCACTGGCGAACAGGGTTAAACCCAGCCACTCGGTCTGGCTGAACCCCTTCTCCAGCTCGGCGCGAAACGTCTGCGCCTGACAGGACGGATGCCAGGTTTTGATCAGATAGTCGGCATCTTTCATGACGAACGCGCTATAGCGGGAGCGCATAAGCTGTGACGGGCCTGGCGCAAGCTCTGCGCCGGACAGATATCGCTGGCAACATGAGCTATACTCCAGTGCGCTGCCACAGGGGCATAATTGCGACAAAACTGCCTCCATGGAAGAAAGAATTACGGCGCTTCAACGCCAAAGGTGTTTATGTTAACTGAGCCGTGACAATGTTGCCACGCTCAGAGTGGAAGGATAGTTATCAGTAATAATGAGAAAGCTTAAAATTGGTCTGGCGTTAGGGGCGGGAGCTGCCCGAGGATGGTCGCACATTGGCGTCATCAACGCCCTCCGTCGGGCTGGTATCGAGATTGATATCGTCGCGGGGTGTTCTATCGGTTCGCTGGTAGGGGCGGCGTATGCCTGCAACCGGCTCCCGGCGCTCGAGTCATGGATCTGCTCATTCAGCAACTGGGATGTCCTGAAGCTGATGGACCTCTCCTGGCGACGTGGGGGCCTGCTGCGCGGTGAAAAGGTATTCAATCATTACCGTCGTATTATGCCGGTGACCGATATCGAACGCTGCGAGCGTCGGTTTGCTGCCGTCGCGACCAATTTAAGTACCGGCCGGGAACTGTGGTTTACTGAAGGCGATCTGCATTTAGCCGTTCGAGCCTCCTGCAGCATGCCTGGACTGATGGCGCCGGTGAGGCATAATGGTTACTGGCTGGTCGATGGCGCAGTGGTCAACCCGGTTCCCGTGTCGCTGACGCGGGCAATGGGGGCCGATATCGTGATTGCCGTTGACCTGCAACATGATGCCCATCTCATGCAGCAAGATTTATTTTCCCTCGAAACGCCGCGGCCGGAAGCTGAAGAGAAGGAGGGCCCATGGCACACTCGTCTGCGCGCGCGATTGACGCAAATGAGCTCCCGTCGTACGGCCGTGACGCCGACGGCGATGGAGATCATGACCACGTCTATCCAGGTTCTGGAGAACCGTCTTAAACGCAACCGTATGGCGGGTGACCCGCCGGATATCCTGCTGCAGCCATACTGTCCGCAAGTGTCGACGCTCGACTTCCATCGCGCAGCAGAGGCGATTGCCGCGGGCCAATTGGCCGTGGAAAAGAAAATGGATGAACTATTACCCTTAGTGCGTACAGCGGTTTGACGTACAAGTACCTGACTTAAGTAAAATCTGACAGGCGATAGTGAGAATAGCGTGCCACTATTGAATTATCGTCAGCCAGGGGAGATATCATGACGCAGCCATTGGCGGGAAAACAGATTCTGATAGTTGAAGACGAACCCGTTTTCCGCTCACTCTTGCATGGATGGCTGGCCTCGCTGGGAGCAACGACCTGGCTGGCGGAAGATGGCATGGATGCCCTGCATAAAATGACCGAGGTACGTCCGGACCTGATGATTTGCGACATTTCAATGCCGAGAATGAACGGTCTGGAACTGGTCGAGACGCTGCGTAACCGCGGCGAGCAGCTACCGATACTGATGATTTCCGCCACCGAAAACATGGCGGATATTGCCAAAGCGTTACGGCTGGGCGTCCAGGATGTGCTGTTAAAACCGGTGAAAGATTTCGATCGCCTGCGTGAGACCGTTTATGCCTGCCTGTATCCCGCGATGTTTAGTTCACGTGTGGAAGAGGAAGAGCGTCTGTTTGAGGACTGGGACGCGCTGGTCAGTAATCCGACCGCCGCATCGAGACTGCTGCAGGAGTTACAGCCTCCGGTGCAACAGGAAATGTCACATTGCCGCATTCATTATCGACAGCTGGTATCGGCGGATAAGCCGGGGCTGGTGCTCGATATTGCGCCGCTCTCGGAAAATGATTTGGCTTTCTATTGTCTGGATGTCACACGAGCAGGGGATAATGGCGTGCTGGCGGCTTTATTACTGCGCGCGCTATTCAATAGCCTGCTGCAAGAGCAACTGGCGCATCAGGGGCAACGGCTACCTGAAATGGGGAGTCTGTTAAAACAGGTCAATCAGTTACTCCGCCAGGCGAATCTTCCCGGTCAGTTCCCTTTGCTGGTGGGTTATTACCACAGTGGACTGAAAAATTTAATTCTGGTGTCCGCAGGGCTCAATGGCACGTTGAATACCGGTGAGCATCAAATTCAGATAAGTAATGGCGTTCCTTTAGGGACGCTGGGCGATGCCTATCTTAACCAAATTAGCCAGCGCTGCGCCTCATGGCAGTGCCAAATTTGGGGGGCCGGGGGGCGTTTACGCTTAATGTTGTCTGCGGAATGAGCAATTGCGTTTATATCTAAGCAGACGGCATTACCTGCAGCCCTATACTGGTGGTACCATCGAGCAGTTTTATGCGTAAAAGTCCTAATTCGAGGCTATCGGAACCTTTTCAGACCAGTGAATACGCGGTTGACTGATATACTCGACACGTTATTTGTAACGAGAAGTTTAAAAAACAAACAGTCCAGGAGATTTCAATGGCTGCCCTTAATTCTAAAGTCAGAAAAGCGGTTATCCCGGTAGCGGGATTAGGCACCAGGATGCTGCCTGCCACCAAAGCAATTCCAAAAGAAATGCTGCCGCTGGTAGATAAGCCGTTAATTCAGTACGTTGTTAATGAATGTATCGCTGCAGGAATTACTGAAATTGTTCTGGTAACGCACTCATCGAAAAACTCTATCGAAAACCATTTCGATACCAGTTTTGAGCTGGAAGCGATGCTGGAAAAACGTGTAAAACGCCAGCTTCTGGAAGAAGTGCAGTCTATTTGCCCGCCGCACGTGACAATTATGCAAGTTCGTCAGGGCCTGGCGAAAGGCCTTGGTCACGCCGTGCTGTGCGCCCATCCGGTAGTGGGTGATGAGCCGGTAGCGGTTATTCTGCCAGACGTTATTCTGGATGAATTTGAGTCCGATCTGAGCCGTGATAACCTTGCGGAGATGATCTCTCGTTTTGATGAGACTGGCGCCAGCCAGATTATGGTTGAGCCTGTCGAGGATGTGACCGCGTATGGCGTGGTCGATTGCAAAGGCGAATCCCTGAAGCCGGGCGAAAGCGTGCCGATGGTGGGCGTGGTCGAGAAGCCAAAAGCTGACGTTGCGCCGTCCAACCTGGCGGTAGTCGGGCGCTATGTCCTCAGCGCAGATATTTGGCCGCTGCTGGCGAAGACCCCTCCGGGCGCCGGTGATGAAATTCAGCTGACTGACGCGATTGATATGCTGATCGAGAAAGAAACGGTTGAAGCTTATCATATGAAGGGCAAGAGCCATGACTGCGGCAATAAGCTTGGCTACATGCAGGCGTTTGTCGAATATGGTATTCGTCACAAGACGCTTGGTGACGATTTTAAAGCCTGGCTGGAAACCGCGGTGACGAAGTAATCCGCAGCGCGATTAAAAGCCAGAAACCGGGAGCGCGTCAGCGACTCCCGGTTTTGTTTATCGAGCCTGAGGGCAAAAAAAATCCCGCCGGAGCGGGATTTTTAATATTGCGACAACGGAGATTAGATCAGGAAATCGTCCAGTGATTTACCTTGTTCGTCCATTGCTTTTTTGATCACCGCAGGAGTACGGCCCTGGCCAGTCCAGGTTTTGGTTTCGCCGTTTTCGTCTACATAGCTATATTTAGCCGGACGTGCAGCACGCTTAGTTTTGGTACCGGCTTTAACGGCAGCCATAGTGCTCAGCAGTTCATTCGGGTCAATACCGTCAGCAATCAGCATTTCACGGTATTGCTGCAGCTTACGCGTACGCTCTTCAATTTCTGCTGCGGCGGCGTTTTCTTCTTCACGGCGCTCGTTAACAACGACTTCTAATTTTTCCAGCATTTCTTCGAGCGTTTCAAGGGTGCATTCTCTTGCCTGCGCACGAAGAGTACGGATGTTGTTCAAAATTTTAAGTGCTTCGCTCATTGTAGTAATCTCAAACTTATATTGTGGGGTGGTTTGTTGAACTAATAATAGAGCGATAAAATGCGTTGTGCAATAGGGGAGAATGTAAGGAATTCAAAATTACTGGTTATTTGTCGCGGGAATTAATTAATTTAAGTTAAAATTCTCGTGCCGCTTCACATCTTTGCTCCTTATAGCCATGAGCAGGGGGCCAGCTAAAACACTGAGACCATATGCTTTTTCTGAGGTCCAGTGAGAAAAATTATCCGTTGCATGGGTAAATAACCCTCGTCAGTATTAGCGCATTTTTGGTTACGCGCCTTAATATAAAACAACCCGCAAGCCCGCTTATAGTGCATGGATACTGGTCCTATAAGCACGAAAAGACAATGGTTACCTCACCGATAGCGTAACGGGGCGTACAAATAATGGCCCTGTAAATTCAATTCATCCACGTCACCCTTTCCGTTTCCATGCCCTTCAGCGCTGCGACAATACCCCTGCGGAAAGGGCGGCTGTACGCATAAAATATGGTACAATCGCCGCCGCGATAAAACACTTTGATTGGGGTCACGCAGCCGATGGCACAACTTTATTTCTACTACTCTGCAATGAATGCAGGTAAGTCGACCGCTCTGTTGCAATCTTCGTACAATTACCAGGAGCGGGGGATGCGTACCATCGTTTATACCGCTGAGATAGATGACCGCTTCGGTGCTGGAAAAGTCAGCTCGCGTATCGGCCTCTCCTCGCCGGCCCGGTTGTATAATCCGCAGACGTCGCTATTTAACGATATTGCGGCAGAGCACAAGCTTAAGCCGATTCACTGCGTGCTGGTGGATGAAAGCCAGTTTCTGACGCGCGAACAGGTTCATGAGCTGTCCGAAGTTGTCGATACACTGGATATTCCGGTGCTGTGCTATGGACTGCGGACGGATTTTCGCGGCGAGCTCTTTACCGGTAGCCAGTATTTGCTGGCATGGTCCGATAAACTGGTGGAGCTGAAAACCATTTGCTTCTGCGGCCGTAAGGCGAGCATGGTGCTACGTCTCGATCAAGAGGGGCGACCTTATAATGAAGGCGAGCAGGTTGTCATCGGCGGCAATGAGCGGTATGTGTCCGTCTGTCGTAAGCATTATAAAGAGGCGCTGAGCGTGGGTTCTTTAACCCAGGTACAAAACCAGCGTTATTCCTGCTGAGTTGCTCAGAAGCTCATACAGGCGCCTGCGGGCGCCTTTTTTATACTCTGGAAGGCTGGAGCTCGGGATTGGCTGACAAGCAGGCATAAAAAAGCCCCGTCATCTGACGGGGCTTGCAGTATGTTTACCGTTGTTGATTAAGCGGATTTCTTCGCTTTTTTCTCAGCTTTCACCGGAGCCGCGTCGGTTTTCGCAGCAGTTTCGCCTTCGACGAACTCGCGGCCGTAGTAGGTATCCAGCAGAATCTGTTTCAGTTCGGAGATCAGCGGGTAGCGCGGGTTAGCGCCGGTGCACTGGTCATCGAAGGCATCTTCAGACAGCTTATCAACGTTAGCCAGGAAGTCAGCTTCCTGAACGCCAGCTTCGCGGATAGATTTCGGAATTCCCAGCTCAGCTTTGATGCTTTCCAGCCATGCCAGCAGTTTCTCGATCTTCGCTGCGGTGCGGTCGCCCGGTGCAGAGAGACCCAGGTGATCGGCGATTTCAGCGTAGCGACGACGAGCCTGCGGACGGTCGTACTGGCTGAACGCAGTCTGCTTGGTCGGGTTGTCATTCGCGTTGTAGCGAATAACGTTGCAGATCAGCAGGGCGTTGGCCAGACCGTGCGGAATATGGAACTGAGAGCCCAGTTTGTGCGCCATGGAGTGACACACCCCGAGGAAGGCGTTCGCAAACGCGATACCGGCGATAGTCGCAGCACTGTGTACGCGCTCACGGGCAACCGGGTTCTTGGAACCTTCGTGGTAGGAAGCCGGCAGGTACTCTTTCAGCAGTTTCAACGCCTGCAGAGCCTGGCCGTCAGAGAACTCGGAAGCCAGCACGGAAACGTAAGCTTCCAGGGCGTGAGTCACCGCATCCAGACCACCGAACGCACACAGCGACTTCGGCATATCCATCACCAGGTTGGCATCGACGATGGCCATATCTGGGGTCAGCGCGTAGTCTGCCAGCGGATATTTCTGACCAGTTGCGTCATCGGTCACTACGGCGAACGGCGTCACTTCAGAACCGGTACCGGAGGTGGTGGTGATGGCGACCATCTTGGCTTTGACGCCCATTTTCGGGAACTTGTAGATACGTTTACGGATATCCATAAAGCGCAGCGCCAGTTCTTCGAAGTGGGTTTCCGGATGTTCGTACATGACCCACATGATTTTCGCCGCATCCATCGGGGAACCGCCGCCCAGCGCGATGATGACGTCTGGTTTGAAGGAGTTCGCCAGATCGGCACCTTTACGTACGATGGTCAGAGTCGGGTCAGCTTCAACTTCGAAGAAGACTTCGGTTTCAACGCCCGCTGCTTTCAGTACGGAAGTGATCTGATCGGCATAGCCGTTGTTGAACAGGAAGCGGTCAGTCACGATCAGCGCGCGTTTGTGACCATCAGTAATCACTTCATCCAGTGCGATTGGCAGGGAGCCACGACGGAAGTAGATAGATTTCGGAAGTTTGTGCCACAACATGTTTTCAGCTCGCTTAGCAACGGTTTTCTTGTTGATCAGGTGTTTCGGACCAACGTTTTCAGAGATGGAGTTACCACCCCAGGAACCACAACCCAGAGTCAGGGAAGGCGCGAGTTTGAAGTTGTACAGGTCACCGATACCACCCTGAGAAGCCGGGGTGTTGATCAGGATACGTGCGGTTTTCATCATCTGGCCGAAGTAAGCCACGCGAGCCGGCTGGTTGTCCTGGTCGGTGTACAGGCAAGAGGTGTGACCGATACCGCCCATGGCAACCAGTTTTTCTGCTTTGGTGACCGCGTCTTCGAAATCTTTCGCACGATACATCGCCAGCGTCGGAGACAGTTTTTCGTGAGCAAACGGTTCACTTTCGTCAACGTTGGTCACTTCGCCAATCAGGATCTTAGTCGTAGCCGGAACGGTGAAGCCTGCGAGTTCCGCGATTTTTGCCGCTGGCTGACCAACGATAGCAGCGTTCAGCGCGCCATTTTTCAGGATGATGTCCTGAACCGCTTTCAGCTCTTTACCCTGCAGCAGATAGCCGCCGTGGCTGGCGAAACGTTCGCGAACCGCGTCATACACTGAATCAACGACGACAACAGACTGCTCAGAAGCACAGATAACGCCGTTATCGAAGGTTTTAGACATCAGAACGGAAGCAACAGCACGTTTGATATCAGCCGTTTCATCAATGACCACCGGGGTGTTACCGGCACCAACGCCGATAGCTGGTTTACCGGAGCTGTACGCCGCTTTCACCATACCTGGACCACCGGTCGCAAGGATCAGGTTGATGTCCGGGTGATGCATCAGCGCGTTAGACAGTTCTACGGACGGCTGATCGATCCAGCCGATCAGGTCTTTCGGCGCGCCAGCCGCGATGGCAGCCTGCAGTACGATATCAGCCGCTTTGTTGGTGGCTTCTTTTGCACGCGGGTGCGGAGAGAAAATGATGGCGTTACGTGTCTTCAGGCTGATGAGCGATTTGAAGATGGCTGTTGAAGTCGGGTTAGTGGTCGGTACGATACCGCAGATGATGCCGATCGGTTCAGCGATAGTGATGGTACCAAAGGTGTCGTCTTCTGACAGGACGCCACAGGTTTTTTCATCTTTATATGCGTTGTAAATGTATTCGGAAGCGAAGTGGTTTTTGATCACTTTGTCTTCAACGATGCCCATGCCGGATTCGGCAACGGCCATTTTAGCGAGAGGGATTCGAGCATCTGCAGCGGCCAGAGCGGCAGCGCGGAAGATTTTATCGACTTGTTCTTGAGTGAAACTGGCATATTCACGCTGGGCTTTCTTGACACGCTCAACAAGCGCGTTCAGTTCAGCGATATTAGTAACAGCCATAATGCTCTCCTGATAATGTTAAACTTTTTTAGTAAATCAGTCGCTCGATTCGACATTATAGACAGGCTGTTAACAGCTTGCATGTAAATGTTTATGTAGAAAAATCAGGACACTGTTTTACCGATTTACTAAAAAAGCTCTATTACTTTAACTTTCAGGTCATGCTGCCTTCCACTCTGTTGGTGTCATCAAGATTACTCACTTCTGAGTACAAAATACGTGATTTAGATCAAGTATTGGCGTGGCTGATACCTTTCAGCTGGCTGCTTTTTAACCGATTCGATCAAGTGTAATGGAAGGGTTTTGAAATTAAAAAAACGATTAGCATTAAAGCTACAAATAACTAACATTCGATACATATCACCGGGTTATGCATATTTATAATGAATATTGCATGCAAAAAGCGTATGTTTCGCGCAGTTATTTTATGCTGTTAATAGTCAACCGCCAATTTTGATGATGCTGCGGAGCCCATTGTGACTCAACCACTGTTCGATTTTGCTACCTATTTCAAGTTTTTCATTGGCTTATTTGCCCTGGTCAACCCGGTCGGCATCATTCCGGTGTTTATCAGTATGACCAGCTACCAACCGGCAGCGGTGCGCAACAAGACCAACCTGACCGCAAACCTGTCGGTGGCGATCATCCTCCTGACGTCGTTGTTTCTCGGCGATGGCATTCTGCAGATTTTTGGCATCTCGATTGATTCCTTCCGCATTGCCGGCGGCATCCTGGTGGTGACCATTGCGATGTCGATGATCAGCGGCAAGCTCGGCGAAGATAAGCAGAACAAGCAGGAGAAATCGGAGACGGCGGTCCGGGAGAGCATCGGCGTCGTGCCTCTCGCGCTCCCCTTAATGGCCGGACCGGGGGCAATCAGTTCAACTATTGTCTGGGGCACCCGATATCATTCCTGGGTGCACCTGGTCGGGTTCTCACTGGCGATAGCGGTATTCGCTCTTTGCTGCTGGGGCATTTTCCGAATGGCGCCGTGGCTGGTTCGTCTGCTGGGACAGACGGGAATCAACGTCATCACCCGTATCATGGGGTTGCTGCTGATGGCCCTGGGGATCGAGTTTATCGTAACCGGTATTAAAGCGCTGTTCCCCGGACTGCTTAATTAGTGGAACACCATGCAAGCGTGGAGGCTTCACTTCGCGCTTGCGCGATTATTAGCAAAACCTATTAACCAGCGCGAGATCGGCTGTTGAGATAACGTTTTGCGATAATATCTTTAAATCCATATTTTTCATTAAGATATCTGTTTTTGTTCATTGTTTTCCCCTCACGCTCTTCCTGCCTGCGATGTTATTTTCTTCACATCATTCTCTGGCACTTGCTGTCGGATCATCGAAATGATATTAGTAATTTTAACAAGGCAGTAGATGAATGTGCTAAAAAGTAACCTGTTGTTAAATTTTTGTACAAAAAAGCATCTTTTAGCCGATACTCGATTCTCAACGCGATTAAAAAATCATATCACTATGATTAACAATGATATTTTTTTGTCGGTAGTCCGCGAAGATCTTGAGCATCGCGGGCAATATCGGCGATAAAAGAGAATCCGGTAACATATTTGCAAATTGCATTGGCGGAGGTGTTTACCTTTTGGTAATTTCCGCCGTTATCGTCTGCTGAATTATATGCGTAAATGAGAATTATTATTAATAATCTCACTGCGCCGGAACTGCCCTCCAGCGAGGGGGCAAAGAATCGACGTTAAGGCTGCCGTTCGAGCGGTCGTAATAAATAAGTCGGTGATAGCAATCTGCCAATCGCAAACGCTCCTGCGTTGGACAGATCCCCGCAAACGGGAAAAAAACAGGCTGGTTAAAAAACCAGTAATTATAATGACTGGAGGTACAACACAATGACCATCATCACTAAAAAACGTTTTATCGCCGCGGGAGTGCTATCCGCACTGCTTGCCGGCAATATGGCTATGGCAGCGGATGTCCCGGCCGGTGTGCAGTTGTCGGATAAGCAAACGCTGGTGCGAAATAGCGGCGCTGAGCCGCAATCGCTGGACCCGAATAAAATTGAAGGGGTACCCGAGGCCAATATTAGCCGCGACCTCTTCGAAGGCTTGCTGAATACTTCGCCGAAAGATGGCCACCCGATCCCTGGCGTAGCAGAGAGCTGGGATAATAAAGATTTTAAAGTCTGGACCTTCCATCTGCGTAAAGATGCGAAATGGTCTAACGGCGAGCCGGTTACTGCTCAGGACTTCGTCTACAGCTGGCAGCGTCTGGTGGATCCGAAAACCGCTTCTCCTTATGCCAGCTATCCGCAATATGGTCATATCGTTAACGTCGACGACATCATTGATGGCAAGAAAGCGCCGAGCGAACTGGGCGTAAAAGCCATTGACGACCACACGCTGGAAGTTACCCTCAGCGAGCCAGTCCCTTATTTTTATAAGCTGCTGGTTAACCCGGCGATGTCTCCTGTCTACAAACCGGCTATTGAAAAATTTGGCGAGAAATGGACACAGCCTGGCAACATCGTCACCAACGGGGCGTATACTCTGAAAGACTGGGTGGTCAACGAACGTATCGTGATGGAGCGCAACCCGCACTACTGGGATAATGCTAAAACCGTCATTAACACCGTTACCTGGCTGCCGACCTCTTCCGAAGTGACCTATGTTAACCGCTATCGCAGCGGTGAACTGGACATGACCTATAACCAGCTGCCGATCGAACTCTTCCAGAAGCTGAAAAAAGAGATCCCCAACGAGCTGCACGTCGACCCGTATCTGTGTACCTATTATTACGAAATCAACAACCAGAAAGCGCCGTTTACCGACGTACGCGTCCGTACCGCGCTGAAGCTGGGTCTGGATCGCGACATTATTGCTAATAAAGTGAAAGGACAGGGCGATCTGCCGGCCTACGGCTACACGCCGCCGTACACCGATGGCGCGAAGCTGAGCGAGCCGGAATGGTTTACGTGGTCGCAGGAAAAACGCAACGAAGAAGCGAAAAAACTGCTGGCCGAAGCCGGCTATACCGCGGATAAACCGTTGACCTTTAACCTGCTGTATAACACCTCCGATTTGCACAAGAAGCTGGCGATTGCCGCCGCCTCGCTGTGGCGTAAAAACCTGGGCATTGACGTGAAGCTGGTTAACCAGGAGTGGAAAACGTTCCTCGATACCCGTCACCAGGGCACCTATGACGTGGCACGCGCAGGCTGGTGCGCCGACTATAACGAGCCAACTTCCTTCCTGAATACCATGCTCTCTGACAGCTCAATGAACACTGCGCACTATAAGAGCCCGGCGTTCGACAAGATTATGGCTGAATCCGTAAAAGCGTCTGATGAAGCGCAGCGTACGGCAGCCTATGCGAAAGCGGAACAGCAGCTGGACAAAGACAGCGCGATCGTACCGGTCTATTACTACGTCAACGCCCGCCTGGTGAAACCGTGGGTTGGGGGCTATACCGGTAAAGACCCGATGGATAACGTCTATACCAAAGATCTCTACGTTATCAAACATTAATGGCAATACGTGGGGCGGGCCTGTGCTCGCTCCATCGTGTCTTATTTGAGAGCAGTGCAAAGGCACACGCCAGAAGGTACGGGCAATGTTAAAATTTATCTTACGTCGCTGTCTGGAAGCGATTCCGACGCTATTTATTCTTATTACCATCTCATTCTTCATGATGCGTCTGGCACCGGGAAGTCCTTTTACCGGGGAGCGCACCCTGCCGCCGGAAGTCATGGCGAATATTGAAGCAAAATACCATTTAAACGACCCTATCATGACGCAGTACTTCAATTATCTGAAGCAACTGGCGCATGGCGATTTTGGTCCCTCCTTTAAATACAAAGATTATTCGGTCAACGATCTGGTGGCCGCCAGCTTCCCGGTTTCAGCGAAACTGGGCTTCGCCGCCTTTTTACTCGCGGTGGTGATCGGCGTAGCCGCCGGGGTGATAGCCGCTCTGAAGCAAAACACCCGATGGGACTACGCGGTGATGGGGGTAGCCATGACCGGCGTGGTTATTCCGAGCTTTGTAGTGGCGCCGCTGCTGGTGATGATTTTTGCCATTACCCTGCACTGGCTGCCGGGTGGCGGCTGGAACGGCGGAGCGCTGAAATTTATGATCCTGCCGATGGTGGCGCTTTCCCTGGCCTATATCGCCAGTATCGCCCGTATCACCCGCGGCTCGATGATAGAAGTGTTGCACTCTAACTTTATCCGAACCGCGCGGGCAAAAGGGCTGCCGATGCGCCGCATTATTTTGCGCCATGCGCTGAAGCCGGCGCTGCTGCCGGTGCTCTCCTATATGGGGCCAGCTTTCGTGGGCATCATCACCGGCTCAATGGTCATTGAAACCATTTACGGCCTGCCGGGGATCGGCCAGCTGTTCGTTAACGGGGCGCTTAACCGCGACTACTCGCTGGTGCTGAGCCTGACGATCCTCGTTGGCGCCCTGACTATCCTGTTCAACGCCATCGTTGACGTGCTGTACGCCGTTATCGATCCGAAGATTCGCTACTGAAGCCGGAGTTCGCCATGATGTTAAGTAAGAAAAATAGCGAGGCGCTGGAAAACTTCAGTGAGAAGCTGGAAGTGGAGGGGCGTAGCCTCTGGCAGGATGCGCGTCGCCGCTTTATGCACAACCGCGCCGCGGTGACCAGCCTGATCATGCTGGTGCTTATTGCGCTGTTTGTCACCTTTGCGCCGATGGTGTCGTCGTTCTCCTACTTCGATACCGACTGGGGCATGATGTCCAATGCCCCGGATATGGCTTCAGGCCACTACTTCGGAACCGACTCCTCCGGGCGCGACCTGCTGGTGCGCGTGGCGATCGGCGGGCGTATTTCGCTAATGGTCGGGGTGGCAGCGGCGCTGGTGGCGGTGATCCTCGGCACGCTGTACGGTTCGCTTTCCGGTTATCTCGGCGGCAAAGTGGACTCGGTGATGATGCGTCTGCTGGAGATCCTCAACTCCTTCCCGTTTATGTTCTTCGTCATCCTGCTGGTGACCTTTTTTGGTCAGAATATCCTGCTGATCTTTGTTGCCATCGGCATGGTTTCCTGGCTGGATATGGCGCGTATCGTGCGCGGACAGACCTTGAGCCTGAAGCGTAAAGAGTTTATCGAAGCCGCGCAGGTCGGTGGGGTCTCCACGGCCAGCATCGTGCTGCGCCATATCGTCCCCAACGTACTGGGGGTGGTGGTAGTGTACGCCTCGCTGCTGGTCCCCAGCATGATCCTCTTCGAATCCTTCCTCAGCTTCCTCGGGCTGGGAACCCAGGAGCCGCTCAGCAGTTGGGGAGCATTGCTCAGCGATGGCGCCAACTCAATGGAAGTCTCGCCCTGGCTGCTGCTGTTCCCGGCGGGTTTCCTGGTGGTGACCCTGTTCTGTTTCAACTTTATCGGCGATGGTCTGCGTGATGCCCTCGACCCGAAAGACCGCTAAGGAGCGCTGCCATGACCATGATTGAAACGGCAAAGGCGCCGCAAGCGCAGAGTCACAGCGGCCTGCTGCTGGACGTGAAAGATCTCCGCGTCACCTTTAAAACGCCGGATGGCGATGTCACTGCCGTCAATGACCTGAACTTCACCCTGCAGGCGGGCGAGACGCTCGGCATTGTGGGCGAATCTGGCTCCGGTAAATCGCAAACCGCCTTCGCTCTGATGGGGCTGCTGGCGGCCAACGGCCGCATCGGAGGATCCGCCACCTTTAACGGTCGGCAGATCCTCAATTTGCCCGAGCGTGAACTGAACAAACTGCGCGCCGAGCAAATCTCGATGATTTTCCAGGATCCGATGACCTCTCTTAACCCGTATATGCGGGTGGGCGAGCAGTTAATGGAAGTCCTGATGTTGCATAAAGGACTGAGCAAAGCCGAAGCGTTTGAAGAGTCGGTGAAGATGCTCGATGCGGTAAAAATGCCGGAAGCGCGCAAGCGCATGAAGATGTTTCCGCACGAGTTTTCCGGCGGGATGCGCCAGCGCGTGATGATTGCCATGGCGCTGCTGTGTCGGCCGCGGCTGCTGATTGCGGATGAACCCACCACCGCGCTGGACGTCACCGTGCAGGCGCAGATCATGACGCTGTTGAATGAGCTTAAACGCGAATTCAATACGGCAATCATCATGATCACCCACGACCTCGGGGTGGTGGCCGGGATCTGCGATAAAGTGCTGGTGATGTACGCCGGGCGCACCATGGAGTACGGTCAGGCGCGCGATGTCTTCTATCAACCGTCACATCCATACTCTATTGGCCTGTTGAATGCAGTTCCTCGTCTGGATGCCGAGGGCGATGCGTTGTTAACCATCCCTGGCAACCCGCCAAACCTGCTGCGATTGCCGAAAGGCTGTCCATTCCAGCCGCGCTGCCCGCACGCCATGGAGCAGTGTAGCAGCGCACCGCCGCTGGAGTCGTTCGCGCCAGGCCGCCTGCGCGCCTGCTTTAAACCGGTGGGGGATCTGCTATGAACGCCGTAACTGAACAACGAAAAGTCCTGCTTGAAATTGCCGACCTGAAGGTGCACTTCGATATCAAAGATGGCAAGCAGTGGTTCTGGCAGCCGTCGAAAACGCTGAAAGCAGTGGATGGCGTGACGTTGCGCCTCTATGAGGGGGAAACCCTCGGTGTGGTAGGGGAGTCAGGCTGCGGCAAATCGACCTTCGCCCGCGCCATTATTGGCTTGGTGAAAGCGACCGATGGCAAAGTGGCCTGGCTTGGGAAAGATCTGCTGGGTATGAAGCAGGAAGAGTGGCGCGATGTGCGCAGCGATATCCAGATGATCTTCCAGGATCCGCTGGCCTCGCTGAATCCGCGCATGACCATCGGGGAGATTATCGCTGAACCGCTGCGCACCTATCATCCGAAGATGTCGCGTCAGGAAGTTCGTGATCGCGTCAAAGCGATGATGATGAAGGTCGGGTTGCTGCCTAATCTGATTAACCGCTATCCGCATGAGTTCTCCGGCGGTCAGTGCCAGCGTATCGGCATCGCGCGGGCGTTGATCCTTGAGCCGAAGCTGATTATCTGCGATGAGCCAGTATCTGCGCTTGACGTGTCGATTCAGGCTCAGGTGGTCAATCTGCTGCAGCAGCTGCAGCGTGAGATGGGGCTGTCGCTGATATTTATCGCCCACGATCTGGCGGTGGTTAAACATATCTCCGACCGCGTCCTGGTGATGTATCTGGGCCATGCGGTGGAGCTGGGCACCTACGACGAGGTGTATCATAATCCGCTGCATCCCTATACCAAAGCGCTGATGTCGGCGGTACCGATCCCCGATCCTGATCTCGAGAAAGCGAAAACTATTCAGTTGCTGGAGGGCGAATTACCCTCGCCAATTAACCCTCCGTCGGGCTGCGTGTTCCGCACCCGCTGCCCGCTCGCCGGGCCAGAGTGTGCGAAAACCCGCCCCGTACTGGAGGGCAGTTTCCGCCATGCGGTTTCCTGCCTTAAGGTAGACCCGTTATAATCTCAGGGGCTGACGCAGGTCAGCCCTTTTTTTTGCGAGGTTAACGAAGTGGGTATGCTTTTTGCCGCTCGTCTGCGGCTTTATCATTTACTTTTCGATCAGAACCGACGTTCCGGCCGCCGCTTCGAAGGGCTGTGCGGACTTTTCGCCTTGCTCAGCGTGCTGGTGATTTTTATCGAGTCGGGGCTGGGCACGCAATATCATCTGACATTAGATGAATGGCATGTTTTCGTCTGGCTGGAGCTGCTGGTGACCGCGGTTTTTACCGTGGAGTACCTGCTGCGTATCGCCACCTGGCCCAATCCGCTCCACTATATTTTTAGCTTTTGGGGACTGATTGACCTGGCGACGATTTTGCCTCTCTATGTGATGTGGCTGTGGCCGGAGATTAGTCTGAATTATGTCTTTGCCTGGCGAGCAATGCGAGCGATCCGCGCGCTGCGTATTCTCAAACTGTTGCGCTTTATGCCTTCGCTCAACGTGTTCTGGCGAGCAATCGTCAGTGCGCGTCACCAGCTGATTCTGTTCTATTCGTTTATCGCCATTGTGATGGTAATTTTCGGTTCGCTAATGTATTTGATCGAGGGGCCGGAGTACGGCTTTACAACGCTCAACGCCTCGGTCTATTGGGCCATCGTGACCATCACCACCGTTGGCTATGGCGATATCACCCCGCATACCCCACTGGGCCGCATTCTGGCGTCGATCCTCATCCTGATCGGCTACTCCATTATTGCGATACCGACCGGGCTTATCACTACCCATATGACCAGCGCCCTGAACCGTCGGCGTCAGCGTCGCCTGTGTCCGCAGTGCCAGCAGGGCGACCATGACGATAACGCCCGTTTTTGTCACGCCTGCGGCCATGCGTTGCCGAAATAAGCTGCCAGCATAAAAAAAGCCTGCCGGGTGAACCGCGGCAGGCTTTTCACTGAATAGTGAGCGTTATTCACGCCACAAAATATGACACAGCTTATGATCTTTTTCACGGCACAGCAGAACACGGGCGAAAATGTCATTAATTTCCCCGCCATCGGTATCCGCCAGGCCAATCACCACTTCGGCGAAGAAATCCGGATTCAGATCGTAATCCACATGCTCTTCCCAGTCTGCGGACGGGTCGAACAGTTCGGCGCCCCCGCGCTCTTCAAACTGCAGGTTAAACAGAATGATGTCCGCCGGGTCGAGGTTGTCGGCCGCCAGCTCGAGGAAGATATCGTAAGCCTGCTCAAGCGTTTCGTCTTCGGTCAGGCGGTTGTTTAAATCCATATCCATGATTGCTACTCATTCGGTATCTGATGGGCACGTTTTACAGCAACGGGCTGAAGAAGTAAAACAGTCGCTCGACGATCCGCTGCCAGAGCGGTCGTTTTAGCCAACGACGGGCGTCAAGCAGGCGCGAACGCGAGATATAGTCATCCTGGACCGCCGCCAGATCGCTGCCAAAACCGGCGTCATCAATGACCAGCGTAATCTCAAAATTGAGCCACAGGCTGCGCATATCCAGATTCACCGTCCCCACCAGGCTCAGTTCGCCATCCACCAGCACGCTCTTGGTATGCAACAATCCGCCTTCAAACTGATAAATTTTGACCCCGGCCGCCAGCAGCTCGGTGAAAAAGGCCCGGCTGGCCCAGCCCACCAGCAGTGAATCGTTCTTGCGCGGTAAAATAATACTCACGTCGACACCGCGCTGGGCGGCGGTACAGATTGCGTGCAGCAGGTCGTCGCTGGGCACGAAGTAAGGTGTCGTCATGATCAGATGCTCTTTCGCCGCGTAGGCGGCGGTGAGGAGCGCCTGATGGATCAGATCTTCCGGAAAGCCCGGGCCGGAGGCGATCGTGTGGATGGTATGCCCGCTGGCCTCTTCGAACGGCATGATATTGACGTCCGGTGGTGGCGGCAGAATGCGCTTTCCGGTTTCGATTTCCCAGTCGCAGGAGTAGACGATGCCCATCGAGGTCGCCACCGGGCCTTCCATCCGCGCCATCAGGTCAATCCACTGGCCGACACCCGAGTCCTGCTTAAAGTAGCGCGGATCGACCATATTCATGCTGCCGGTATAGGCAATATAGTTATCGATCATCACCATCTTGCGATGTTGACGCAAATCCATCCGGCGCAGGAACACACGCATCAGGTTAACTTTGAGGGCCTCGACGACTTCAATACCGGCGTTACGCATCATCGCCGCCCATGGGCTGCGGAAAAAGGCCACGCTGCCCGCAGAATCGAGCATTAGCCGACAGTGAACCCCACGACGCGCTGCGGCCATCAGCGATTCGGCGACGCTGTCGGCCATACCGCCTGGCTGCCAGATATAAAAGACCATCTCGATATTATGGCGGGCCAGTTGAATATCGCGGATCAGAGCCTGCATCACGTCGTCAGATTCCGTCAGCAGCTGCAGCTGGTTGCCTTTTACGCCACCAATGCCCTGACGCCGTTCACACAGCTTGAACAGGGATTCTGCCACCGGGCTGTTATCTTCCGCGAAGATATGTTTGCAGGCTTTGAGGTCGTTTAACCACTTGGCCGTCGAGGGCCACATCGCCCTGGCGCGTTCCGCCCGGCGTTTGCCGAGATGCAGTTCGCCAAAGGAGAGATAGGCGATAATCCCCACCAGCGGCAGGATATAAATGATCAGCAACCATGCCATGGCGGACGGGACAGCGCGGCGTTTCATTAGAATTCGTAATGTTACACCGGCGATCAACAGCCAGTACCCCAGAATGACCAGCCAGTTCACCACCGTGTAAAAGGTTGTCATAGATGTAAAATCCTTTTGAATGACGTTATGTGATGAGTTTACGCATCAGTATTTTTCTGGCAAATAAAAACGCAGCGAAAGCGGTAGTCAGTTGCTGGCAGAGGTTTATAATGGAGGCTGTTTTCACTCGTAGAGTCGTTGCAATGAAGCGTAGTAGAACGGAAGTAGGGCGCTGGCGCATGCTGAGACAGGTGAATCGCCGTAAAGCGCGCTGGCTGGAAGCCCAATCGCGCCGCAATATGCGGATCCTTGCTATCAGGAAGGGACTGGTGAAACGGCAGCGTCATGCTCTGCTGTTTGTCTTCCCCGACTGTTAAGTGAGCAGATTAACGGCACCGTGAGCGGTGCCGTTGTCGTTTTATTAGCCCTGCGCTGAATTATCGTTATCATTGCCATCTTGACATCATTATTTTGCTCGACTGCGGTGCAACGACAGTTTGCGCCTGGCTTGCTTTCACGTCTCATTAAAATAGGTATGTCACGTTATTCCGGGCGGTTTGTTTCAGGCAGAACCTATTCCTGCCGCCACAGCAATTAATTGCCATGCAGTATTTATTGTTACCCAGACAGGAGCGGCGCTGTCGAATGCATGCCCACACTGGCCAGCAGATGCAGCCTGAAGTAAGTTGAGAAGAATGATGAAACAGGCGCAGTCAGATCATGGCGCATGAGGCTAAGCGTGCCGCTCCTGGTCTTAAATAATCTGCGCCTGTTTGTTTGCCTTTCAGAACGGTTGTCTGGATAACGCGCCTGAATAAAATGCACGCTATTACGCGTGCATTACTTTATTTTGCATAGGCTTCAGTGGATAAAGTGATGGTCACGTTATCACTTACCGCGGGCACATACTTATCAAGCTTGAAGTCTGAACGTTTGATTACCCCTGTTGCATCAAATCCAATCGCCTCTTTTTTCACCATTGGATGCATGTCCTGCTTATTGAGGGTTGCATGCAGAACTACCGGTTTGGTGATGCCTTTAATGGTCAGGTTACCTTCGACATCATATTTATTGTCGCCCTTGCTTTCCACTTTGGTACTCCGGAAAGTGGCCTCGGGAAACGTTTTGACATCAAAGTATTCTTTGCCTAAAAATTCATCGGTTAACGCTTTGACATGCGTGTCAATGGTTTTTACCGGCAGAGTAACGCTAACAGAAGATTTTTCAGGGTTCTCTTTGTCAAAAGATAATTTCCCTGAAACATCAGAGATATAGGCGGTAGGGTTAGAGAAACCGAAATGATTCCAGGCAATCACCACCGACGTGTGCTGCGGATCCAGGTTATATTCCGTCGCCGCAGCTTGTGATACAGGGATATATAAGGCAAGCAGAGAAAGAAATACTGTTTTTTTCAGAACGTTCACAAAAAAGTCCTCAAAATGAGCAAGTACACAAAGGGTAGCTTAAAAAGAGGGAAGTCTTATTGAAAACATTTGTTATTCCCTTTCAAAATTTTTAATCAAGCACGAATAACCCTACAGTAACGCAGCGTGAACTTTACGCAAGGCAATTAATAGAAGTTAAAAAATGATCATCGGCAATTTTAACCTGACGGTGAGATTTTTATTGGGCCATGTCAGGATATTGTGTGTGGTTATATCATTGCGGGGCTATTTTCCCTGGGGAGAGAAATCACCGCGAGCCTGAATGCAGGAAGGTTGTTTAAGACCGGTTCAGTACCTTGCGAAAACCGGACATTAATCCCCGTTTATTCCATGGCTTAATATCGGCAGGGAGAAATTACCCGCATCAACATGCTTATCCAGTCAATGTAAAAAAGAGCAATAACCATAAATTAGGCATTTATCCAATCTAATGTCGATGTGAAATGAATAAATGTCGATATATTATTCTGTGTTATTTATTTTTTGTAGTCATTTCTTTTTAATTCTTCCTGGCGTTTTTTTAGCTTTATCACAATAGTGTCGAGCAAAAAACAATCAATAAATAAATAAAATACAAGATCTTACATAACGGACTTACACAATTTATTAACAATTAAATATAATTCCCGACATCGATGTTTTATCGCCATTTTCTATCCCGGCATTATGCTTCATTTATGCCGTTTGGCTTACTGCGGGGAAAACATCGATAGTTAAATAAGAAATAGTTTTATTTCATGGTGTTATCAGGAGAGTTATTATGTCAAATACGAATCCCCGCTCATCCGGCTGGTTAGGCCTGTGGTGCCTGCTGGTCGGCGTGATACTGCTTGCGACAGGCCTGTTCTTTGTCATCGGCGGTTATAAACTGGTTTCCCTGGGGGGAAGCTGGTATTTCCTTATTGCCGGGGTTATTACCCTGCTCGCCGCGATTCAGTTTTTCCGCCGCAGGTCGTCCGCGGTGTGGCTGTTTGCTCTGGTATTCGTGGGTACCCTGATTTGGGCACTGTTTGATGCCGGCTTCGACTTCTGGCCGCTCGTTTCCCGTTTGATGGTACCCGCCGGGTTGATGCTGCTGGCGGCGGCCACCTGGCCTGCGCTACGTAAGCATGAAGGAAAGCCTTACAGCACCAAAGGGGCATGGGGGGTCTGCGTTGTTCTGGTTATCGCCATGGGCGTCACCTTTGTTCAGATGTTTCAGCCCCATCCCACAGTGGCGTTCAGCGGCGAGAAATTACCGCTGGTGCCGGTAAAAGAAGACATTAAACAGCAAAACTGGGACCACTACGGCAATACTGCCGGCGGTAGCCGCTTTGTGGCGTTGGACCAGATCACGCGTGACAATGTAAAAAACCTGAAACCCGTCTGGACCTTCCATACTGGCGACACCCCGTTAAGCCCGGATGGCAATGGCGCAGAAGATCAGCAAACACCGCTGCAGGTAGGCGATCGTGTTTTCCTCTGTACCCCGCATAACAATGTGATCGCCGTCGATGCCGATAGTGGAAAAGAGATCTGGAGAGCGGAAATTAATGCGAAATCCGCCATCTGGATGCGCTGCCGAGGCCTGGCGTATTTTGATGCGACGAAGCCACTGACGCAGCCCACTGTGGCAGGCTCCACACCGGTTCTGCCGGCACAGGTCGCGCCAGGTGCAGCATGCCAGCGTCGCATCCTGATGAATACGATTGATGACAGATTGATCGCCTTAGACGCAGATAACGGCCAATTCTGCCCGGACTTCGGGACGAACGGCAGCGTGAATCTGCGACAAGGGATGGGCGCAGCGGCAGATCCAAGCTATGTGTTGACTTCAGCCCCGACGCTGGCTGGCACCACGGTGGTGGTTGGAGGCCGCGTGGCGGATAACGTCAGTACTGACATGCCTGGCGGCGTGGTGCGCGGTTATGACGTGATTACCGGCCAGCAGCGCTGGGCATTTGATCCGCGTAATCCGGATCCCAATCATGTTCTGCAACCAGGGGAACATTACAAACGCAGTTCCGCTAACTCCTGGGCGCCCATGTCCTGGGATGCGTCGATGAATACCCTCTTTATTCCGATGGGGAGCTCCTCTGTTGACCTGTGGGGCGCGGACCGTATTCAGGGCGATCACAAATACGCCACTTCAATCCTGGCGCTGGATGCGACCACCGGGAAAGAGAAGTGGGTATACAAGACCGTGCGTAACGATCTGTGGGACTTCGATGTCCCGATGCAGCCAAGTCTGGTCGATTTCCCGACCAAAGAGGGCAACAAACCCGCCGTGGTGGTGGGGACCAAAGCGGGTCAAATCTATGTACTTGATCGCCTGACGGGTCAACCGCTTACCGAAGTGAAAGAGGTCCCGGTGAAACCGGCTGATATCCCCAATGAACAATATCCGGCGACGCAGCCGCGCTCTGTTGGGATGCCGCAGATTGGGGCGGAAACCCTGAAAGAATCTGATATGTGGGGGGCAACGCCGTTTGATCAGCTGGTCTGTCGTATCAGCTTCAAATCGATGCGTTATGATGGGCTGTACACCATGCCGGGGACCGATGTTTCCCTCAGCTTCCCGGGCTCTCTGGGAGGAATGAACTGGGGCAGCCTGTCTACCGATCCGAACAACCACTATATCTTCGTCAATGATATGCGTCTGGGTCTGTGGGTGCAGCTGATTAAGCAGGACCCACAAAGCGCGGTGGCTAACACCGGTGGTGAAGCGGTGAACGCCGGGATGGGGGCGGTCCCGATGAAAGGAACACCGTACTCGGTCAACAAAAACCGTTTCATGTCGCCGCTGGGGATCCCATGTCAGAAACCGCCGTTTGGTACGCTGTCCGCGATTGACCTGAAAACACAGAAAATCGTCTGGCAGGTGCCGGTCGGTACCGTCCAGGATACCGGTCCGTTTGGCATAAAAATGCGTGCTCAGATGCCGATCGGTATGCCGACGCTGGGTGGAACCCTGGCAACTCAGGGCGGCCTGGTGTTCATTGCCGGAACCCAGGACTACTACCTGCGCGCCTTCGATTCATCTACGGGTGAAGAAGTCTGGAAAGCCCGTCTTCCGGTAGGAAGCCAGGGGGGACCCATCAGCTATGTTTCGCCGAAGACCGGCAAACAATACATTCTGATTTCCGCCGGTGGAGCCCGCCAGTCGCCGGATCGCGGTGACTACGTGATTGCCTATGCGCTCGATAAGTAACAGATAATTGGATCAGCGATAACGATCAGAGGCCCCCGCCGGACAGCGGGGGCTTTTCATATTAATGCATGGATGGTGAGGCGTTGCGTTAGGCGACGATGTTGAGGCAGGAGAGGGGATCTGACCCTGTACAGGACATGTCAGTGAGAGAACAGCCAAACTTTTCGCGTGATGGAAAAGGGCGACATTTTAATGTTGTGTACCAAAATGCGCCCTTTAATCTGATGGCCTGGTGTCTTTTTATGGCTAACCAGAAAAATAGCAGGGGATTTTTTTCAAAATACTTTTTTGTACGGCTTAACAGAGACCTGGCGGTAGACGCCAGCCGCAATATACGGATCATCATTGGCCCAGGACTGCGCCGCTTCCAGCGACTCAAACTCGGCAATCACCGTTGAGCCGCTGAACCCTGCTGCGCCCGGTTCGTTGCTGTCAACGGCCGGCATTGGCCCGGCGGTAAGCAGCCGGCCTTCATCGTGTAAGAGTTGCAGACGCGCGAGATGCGCAGGGCGAACCGAGAGCCGCTTTTCCAGAGAATCGGCGATATCTTCAGCGTAGATAACGTAAAGCACGGCAAAGCTCCTTATCAATAATCAGGCGAATTACGTTAAGTTAAACCGCCCTGGACTGCAATGCAAAGATGCATACCGGTGTCGAATGCGCTGCCGACGCGGCTTTTTTCTGCAAATGGTGGCAAAAATTGACTCAGGTTAAGACGCCTTATTGAATATGATTGCTATTTGCATTTAAAATCGGAGCATCATTTTTCAACAGAAACGACTATGAGCGCAATGACCCTTGATTTACCTCGCCGCTTCCCGTGGCCAACGCTGCTGTCCGTGGCTATCCACGGTGCCGTTGTGGCGGGGCTGCTTTATACCTCGGTACATCAGGTTATTGAACAGCCTTCTCCGACGCAGCCGATTGAGATTACGATGGTCGCGCCGGCCGATCTTGAACCGCCCCCGGCGGCACAGCCAGTCGTGGAGCCCGTTGTCGAACCTGATCCTGAGCCGGAACCAGAGGTGGTGCCTGAACCGCCGAAAGAAGCGCCGGTGGTGATCCATAAACCGGAACCGAAGCCGAAGCCTAAACCCAAACCGAAACCCAAGCCGGAGAAAAAGGTTGAGCAGCCGAAGCGGGACGTGAAGCCGGCAGCAGAGCCGCGTCCGGCCTCGCCGTTTGAAAACAACAACACGACGCCAGCGCGCACCGCGCCAAGCACCTCGACCGCGGCCGCCAAACCCACCGTTACTGCCCCGAGCGGCCCGCGGGCGATCAGCCGTGTCCAGCCGACCTATCCGGCCCGCGCCCAGGCGCTGCGCATCGAAGGGACGGTGCGGGTGAAGTTTGACGTGACGCCAGATGGCCGAATCGACAACCTACAGATCCTCTCTGCCCAGCCGGCGAATATGTTTGAGCGCGAAGTGAAAAGCGCGATGCGCAGATGGCGTTACGAGCAGGCAAGACCGGGAACCGGCGTGACGATGACTATCAAATTCCGTCTGAGTGGGGTCGAGATCAACTGATAATGCGTTGCGGCGGACCCCCTGGTCCGCCGTGAGTCTTGTCTAACGCGTTTTTTCCGTCAATACATCGTCCAGCGCCTGCTGGACCGTCACCAGGTGCTGGCCACCAAACAAAATCGCCCGGTTCAGCAGGGTGTACAGCTGATAGATGGGCTGGCGATCGAGAAAACCTGCTGGCAGCGGTGAAACGGACTGGTAGCCGTCATAGATCTGCGGCGGTTGTTCCGGGTGCATCGGCAGCATGGCTAAATCGCACTCGCGATCGCCCCAGTAGCAGGCCGGATCGAAGATATAGGGGCCATCTGGTCCTAAGGCGCAGTTACCGGACCACAGGTCACCATGGAGCAGTGAAGGTTGCGGCTGATGGTTGGCCAGCCGCTGCTGAACCACATCGACTAAGGTATCGATATCGCCAAAGTGCAGCCCCTTCTCCGCCGCCAGCTCCAGTTGCCAGCCGATACGCTGCTCGGCAAAGAACACCGACCAGCGACGCTGCCAGGCGTTGGGCTGCGGCGTGGTGGAAAGATCGTTGTCGAAATCCAGACCAAACTGCGGCTGATCGCTCCACTGGTGCAGATGCGCTAACTGCTGGCCGAGCAGGAAGGCATTATGCGCATCCAGCGGACGGGGAGGGAGGTATTCCATGACCACAAAACTGTAGTCACGGTCGCTGCCGACCGCATAGACCTGCGGCACGCGAACGGTTTTGCTTCGCGACAGCAGTTCCAGCTGATCGGCCTCGGCGGTGAAGATGGGCAGAAGCTCACGTTCGTCGCATTTCACGAAGTAATCTTTCCCGCCGAAGCGTAAATGCCAGGCCGAATGGATTTCCCCACCGGGCAGCTCGGTTTTCAGTTCGATTTCAGCGTTTTCGGAATGCCAATCGCGTAAAAGTGTACTGATTGCTTGCCACATGCTGTCTCTCCCCATGTTTTCCACCATATCATAAGGTTAGCGCACTGCTACCGGGTAAACCTGGAACTGACGCACAACTGACGCTTTCCGTTGCGTTAAACGCACTTATTGAGCTTTTAACCACTCGGCGAATGTGCTGACCGTAATCTCTGCCGGGCGGCCCAGTGCCGATTCCGCCAGCCCTGCGCTGAGGGCCTTAACTTCATCAGCATCCTGGGCGCTGAGCAGGCCAAAGGTGTTGGTCCCCAGCTCATGGGGATTGCCGTCTTCATCATTGAGCGTCAGTACGAACCCGGCGCGGGTAAAGTGGTTGCTGACCTCGTTGATCTCCGTCAGCGCCTGTTCGTGAAAGGTGACGCTGACGACCCAGGCGGTTATCTCATTGCTCATCTCTACACCCCATTGTTATCCATAGCCTTTCCAGCATAGACCATCCAGCCAATATCGTGGCTCCCTCCGCCAGCGCGGAGGGGCAGGGAAGATCAGCGACCGCAGAGATAATCGTAGATTTTTTGCGTATTGGCCTGCGAGCAGAGACGGGTGCCCTGATTGATTGTCGCGGCGCTACCGGCAGCGACGCCAAAGCGAACCATATCTTCCAGCCCGGCGTTTTCCGCCAGACGCAGGGTCATGGCGCCCACCATGCTGTCGCCGGCGCCGACGGTGCTCTGGCTTTTCATCGGCGGCGGCACCACCTGAACGCTGCCGCTGGCGTCAACGCCTAACGCCCCCTGTGGCCCGAGCGAAACCACCACCCGGCGTACTTTACCGGACTGGATCAACGACTGGGCGGCAAGGCGTACGTCATCGGGTTGGCTCAGATCGCGCTGTACGAGGGCGCTGAGCTCTTTCTGGTTCGGCTTCACCAGCTCAATATTGCCGACGTCCAGCGCCGCAGCCAGCGCGTCGCCGGAGCTGTCGATAATGCAGCGCAGTCCCTGCTGTTGCGCATTTTTCACCAGTTGCATCAGGTTTTCGACGCTGATACCTGGCGGCAGGCTGCCGCTTACCACCAGCAGTGAGCCGGGTTCGATAGTCAGGACTTTCTCTTCCAGCCGACGGAACTCATCATCCGTCAACGCTGCGCCGGGCATGACAAAGCGATATTGTTCGCCGCTGGCGGCCACGTGAACGTGCAGGTTTTGCCGCGTCCAGTCGCGGGTTTCGACGGTCTCGACCGGCACCTGCTCATCGGCCAGCAGGGCTGCTAAGTGCTCGCCGGTGGCGCCGCCAACCGGGAAAATGGCGGTGGCTTTGCCGCCAAGAAAGGTCACGGCACGGGCAACGTTGATCCCGCCGCCGCCGGGCTCAAATACCGGCGCGCTGCAGCGGAGTTTACCTTCGGGATAAATCTGCGGGGTCTGCGTGGCGCTATCCAGCGAGGGGGCCAGCGTTAACGTATAAATTTTGGTCATTCCTTCTCCTCCTTAATACGGCGACTGTACTTTATTTAAGCATGGCACGATGACTCCGGGAGGGAAAGTGATGTTCCTGCGAGATTTGCAAAGAAGCCTGTATTTTCATTATGAAATAAAGATTGTTTCCGGAGCTGTCTTATTCAAAAAACGAAAGAGTAAGTGATTGCTATGTTATTCGTGCTTTTTTATAATTTGCTACCTTTCTTAGGACCTGCACACCGCGATCCTCGCGAAAGTTTCCGGGACCCTCAGGTCTCTTTTATGTTGTACGGACGCTAAATTCAATGAGCGGGTAAGTTGTGCCTGTTCATCATTTGTACTGTCCTAAAAAATGTATTTTAGAGAGTTATAATGAAGCTTTTAAAGACAGTACCCGCAGCGGTTATGCTGGCGGGGGGGCTTTTTGCGTCTGTTGGCGCAATGGCCGATGATTCTGTATTTACCGTCATGGATGACCCTTCCGCTGCTAAAAAACCTTTCGAAGGTGTGGTTAACGCAGGCTACCTGGCGCAGTCCGGCAACACCAAAAACTCCTCGATGACGGCAGATTCCACCTTGACCTGGTATGGTAATACCACTGCCTGGTCGCTGTGGGGGAACGCCAGCAACACTTCTTCCAACGATGAGCGATCCTCAGAAAAATATGCTCTCGGTGGGCGTAGTCGCTATAACCTGACCGATATGAACTATATCTTTGGTCAGGGCAGCTGGCTGACCGACCGCTATAATGGCTATCAGCAGCGTGATGTCCTGACGGCGGGTTATGGTCGTCAGATCCTCAACGGTCCGGTGCACAGCCTGCGGTTTGAATTCGGTCCTGGCGTTCGCTATGACGAGTTTACCGATGGAGAAACCGATACTCAGCCGCTGGGTTACGCCTCCGGCACCTGGGCCTGGCAGATGACCGATAACGCCAAATTTACGCAAGGGGTCTCGGTGTTTGGCGCTGAGGACACCACCGTCAACTCTGAGAGCGCGTTAAACGTGGCGATTAACGCCCATTTCGCGCTGAAGGTCGCCTACAACGTGACCTGGAACTCGGCACCGCCTTCCTCTGCGCCGGAGCATACCGATCGCCGGACGTCGCTGTCCCTTGGGTATAAAATGTAATATTTTCAGGCCGGGTTTCCCCGGCCTGTTCGTTTTAAATTTAGCAATGAGTGCCATTATTTTTTCTGGCCTTTCGTTTTAGTTTTTATAAAAAGAAATAGCCCTCCATCTTTTCTCCATTATTCCCGGTTTGTTGACAAATATTCATTCTATTTGACACGAAAAGCTAAATATTCGACGGACAAATATGTGATCTGGATCTATAATGATATGCACTGTCCGGGCGGAGAAATCGCGCGGTCTGTCTTCCGTAATAAGAGAATGAATATCATGAAAAACACTTCATTTACCATCGCAGCCCTGGCGCTGTGCGTGCTTTCTTTTGGCGCATCCGCTGCCACGCCCGTTCCGCCATCAGGCAACCAGGACCATACTCAGGTTGGCATCGCCCAAGCGACTGACGTTGAGGCTGGCTCGAATATCGCCCCCGGTTCCCGAACTACCGGACAATCCATGAGCGATGCCTTTAATGTGCATACGCTGGTGGCCGGCGAGTGGTCATAATATACCAGACCTTTATTTCGTCGTACGTCAATTAAGCCGGGTGGAGCGGTACCGGTTTAACGCGCTGCGTTAAAGATTAAGTATGCAATATCATTGCGTCTCTACTATCACGTCCGAATAATATTATCCGGCTTTGCCGGGGATTATTCTCGCCTGCAGTAGCAGGATACTCGTCTTTTTATCTCCATCTCTCTTGTTTTCTCCACATTCCGCCATCATTTATACGCTTGCGGCTTTAATCACGTACCAATGATGTGTAAACTACTCCCCGGTGTTATCAGCAGGCGGTGGCAGGCGGGAACGGTCTATCCGGTCGTCCTCCTATTTTCGCAGAGTGAAGCGGGAACTGCGCCTTAACCTGATGATAATTATGATTATATAGTTTTGTATGTGCTCTTTCGTGTGGGGCACCACTGCAAATAAGGACATAAAATGCCTGTAATTACGCTTCCTGATGGCAGTCAACGCCATTTTGACCACGCTGTTAGCCCCATGGATGTTGCGCTGGATATCGGTCCAGGCCTGGCGAAAGCCACCATTGCCGGGCGGGTAAACGGTGAACTGGTAGACGCCTGCGACCCGATCGAAACCGATTCCACTCTCTCTATTATCACTGCGAAAGATGAAGAAGGGCTGGAGATCATTCGTCACTCCTGTGCGCACCTGTTAGGCCATGCCATTAAACAGCTGTGGCCCAACACCAAAATGGCTATCGGTCCGGTTGTTGATAATGGCTTCTACTATGACGTAGACCTCGACCACACCCTGACTCAGGAAGATATCGACGCGCTCGAAAAACGTATGCATGAGCTCGCCGAGAAAAACTACGATGTCATCAAGAAGAAAGTCAGCTGGCACGAAGCGCGTGAAACCTTCGTGAAGCGCGGCGAAACCTATAAAGTTTCTATTCTTGACGAAAACATTGCTCATGATGATAAGCCGGGTCTGTATCATCATGAAGAATATATCGATATGTGCCGCGGCCCGCACGTACCGAATATGCGCTTCTGTCATCACTTCAAGCTGATGAAAACCGCCGGTGCCTACTGGCGCGGCGACAGCAACAATAAAATGTTGCAGCGTATCTACGGTACCGCGTGGGCAGATAAAAAAGCGCTGAATGCCTATCTGCAGCGTCTTGAAGAAGCCGCCAAGCGTGACCACCGCAAAATTGGCAAGCAGCTTGACCTGTATCATATGCAGGAAGAAGCGCCGGGTATGGTGTTCTGGCACAACGACGGCTGGACTATCTTCCGTGAACTGGAAACCTTTGTTCGTTCTAAACTGAAAGAGTACCAGTATCAGGAAGTCAAAGGTCCGTTCATGATGGACCGTGTGCTGTGGGAAAAAACCGGCCACTGGGACAACTACAAAGATGCGATGTTCACCACCTCTTCTGAGAACCGTGAATACTGCATCAAGCCGATGAACTGCCCGGGTCACGTGCAGATCTTCAACCAGGGATTGAAATCCTACCGCGATCTGCCGCTGCGTATGGCGGAATTCGGCAGCTGTCACCGTAACGAACCGTCTGGCGCGCTGCACGGTCTGATGCGCGTTCGCGGCTTTACCCAGGATGATGCGCATATCTTCTGTACTGAAGATCAGGTTCGCGATGAAGTGAACGCCTGTATTCGTATGGTCTACGATATGTACAGCACCTTTGGCTTCGAGAAGATCGTCGTCAAACTGTCGACTCGCCCGGAAAAACGTATCGGTAGCGATGAGACCTGGGATCGCGCGGAAGCGGATCTGGCGGTGGCGCTGGAAGAAAATAACATCCCATTTGAGTATCAACTGGGCGAAGGGGCGTTCTACGGCCCGAAAATTGAATTTACCCTGTATGACTGCCTCGATCGCGCATGGCAGTGCGGAACGGTACAGCTGGACTTCTCTCTGCCGCAGCGTTTAAGCGCCTCCTATGTGGGCGAAAATAACGAGCGTCAGGTACCGGTCATGATTCACCGTGCGATTCTCGGTTCCCTGGAGCGCTTCATTGGCATCCTGACCGAAGAGTTCGCTGGCTTCTTCCCAACCTGGATTGCACCAGTGCAGGTAGTGGTCATGAATATTACCGATTCTCAGGCTGAATACGTTAACGAATTGACGCGTAAACTACAAAATGCGGGCATTCGTGTAAAAGCAGACTTGAGAAATGAGAAGATTGGCTTTAAAATCCGCGAGCACACTTTACGTCGTGTCCCGTATATGTTGGTCTGTGGCGACAAAGAAGTCGAAGCCGGCAAAGTGGCCGTGCGCACCCGTCGCGGGAAAGACCTCGGCAGCATGGACGTAAGTGAAGTGATTGAGAAGCTGCAACAAGAGATTCGCAGCCGCAGTCTTCAACAACTGGAGGAATAAGGTATTAAAGGCGGAAAACGAGTTCAAACGGCACGTCCGAATCGTATCAATGGCGAGATTCGCGCCCTGGAAGTTCGCTTGACAGGTCTGGAAGGCGAAGCTTTGGGTATTGTGAGTCTGAGAGAAGCTCTCGAAAAGGCTGAAGAGGCCGGAGTAGATTTAGTTGAAATCAGCCCTAACGCCGAACCGCCAGTTTGTCGTATCATGGACTACGGCAAGTTCCTTTATGAAAAGAGTAAGTCTTCTAAGGAACAGAAGAAAAAGCAAAAAGTTATCCAGGTTAAGGAAATTAAATTCCGTCCTGGGACCGATGATGGTGATTACCAGGTAAAACTCCGCAGCCTGGTTCGCTTTCTCGAAGATGGCGATAAGGCTAAGATCACACTGCGTTTCCGCGGTCGTGAGATGGCCCACCAGCAGATCGGTATGGAAGTGCTTACGCGCGTCCGTGACGATCTGAGTGAACTGGCAGTAGTCGAATCCTTCCCTACGAAGATCGAAGGCCGCCAGATGATCATGGTGCTCGCTCCTAAGAAGAAACAGTAAGGCCTTCAAGTAGCGATGTCAGTGGAGCCTTAGGGCTTCACTGATGTTGTTCGCCTATGTTTCGTTTATTAACAATGCGAAGTGGAAGTTATTAAGATGCCAAAAATTAAGACCGTACGCGGTGCTGCTAAGCGCTTCAAAAAAACCGGTAAAGGTGGTTTTAAGCACAAGCACGCTAACCTGCGTCACATTCTGACTAAAAAAGCTACCAAGCGTAAACGTCACCTGCGTCCGAAAGCCATGGTTTCCAAAGGCGATCTGGGCCTGGTTATCGCGTGCCTGCCGTACGCATAAGTCGTTAACGTTTAACTTTTTTAACTTAGAATAGATACAGGAGAGCACACATGGCTCGCGTAAAACGTGGTGTAATTGCACGTGCACGTCACAAGAAAATTTTGAAACAAGCTAAAGGCTACTACGGTGCGCGTTCTCGCGTATACCGCGTTGCCTTCCAGGCTGTTATCAAAGCTGGTCAGTACGCTTACCGTGACCGTCGTCAACGTAAACGTCAGTTCCGTCAACTGTGGATTGCACGTATCAACGCAGCAGCACGTCAGAACGGTATTTCTTACAGCAAATTCATCAATGGCCTGAAAAAAGCCTCTGTTGAAATCGACCGTAAGATCCTGGCTGACATCGCCGTATTCGACAAAGTAGCGTTCACCGCTCTGGTCGAAAAAGCGAAAGCAGCTCTGGCATAAGCCAGTTGAAAGAGGGAGCTTGTCTCCCTCTTTTCGTTTCAACACCATCAATACATTGACTTTTATCGGCGCAGGCTTTTCAATACAGGTCTGACGTTTCTTACCAGACAAGGTAATGCAAGCATGAATGCTGCTATTTTCCGCTTCTTTTTTTACTTTAGCACCTGAACTCAGGAGGCTAGCGCGTGAAAGAAGAAACGGAAAACAGCGCCAGAAAGCCTCCCCTGTGGAGGCTTTTTTCGTATATGGATTCGGGATATTAATTTCACTATAACCGGTGTCTGCACCGACATAATGAGGAAAACCATGTCACATCTCGCAGAGCTGGTTGCCAGTGCCAAGGCAGCCATTAACGAGGCATCAGATGTTGCTGCGCTGGACAACGTCCGCGTGGAATACCTGGGTAAAAAAGGGCATCTGACCCTGCAAATGACCACCCTGCGTGAGTTACCGCCGGAAGACCGTCCGGCAGCCGGCGCGGTCATCAACGAAGCGAAAGAGCAGGTGCAGCAGGCGCTGAACGCGCGCAAAGCTGATCTGGAAGGCGCAGCGCTGAATGCGCGTCTGGCCGCAGAGACCATTGACGTCTCGCTGCCGGGACGCCGCATTGAAAATGGCGGCCTGCATCCGGTCACTCGCACCATCGACCGTATTGAAAGTTTCTTCGGTGAGCTCGGCTTTACCGTGGCGACTGGCCCGGAAATCGAAGATGATTACCACAACTTCGATGCGCTGAATATTCCGGGTCATCATCCGGCGCGCGCTGACCACGACACTTTCTGGTTCGATGCCACTCGCCTGCTGCGTACTCAGACCTCCGGCGTGCAGATCCGCACCATGGAAAACCAGCAGCCGCCCATCCGCATTATCGCGCCGGGCCGCGTCTATCGTAACGACTACGACCAGACCCATACCCCGATGTTCCACCAGATGGAAGGTCTGATTGTTGATAAAAACATCAGCTTCACCAACCTGAAAGGGACGCTGCACGACTTCCTGAACAACTTCTTTGAAGAAGACCTGCAGGTGCGCTTCCGTCCGTCCTACTTCCCGTTCACCGAGCCGTCCGCAGAAGTTGACGTGATGGGTAAAAACGGCAAATGGCTGGAAGTGCTGGGCTGCGGGATGGTACACCCGAACGTGCTGCGTAACGTCGGTATCGATCCGGAAGTTTACTCCGGCTTCGCCTTCGGTATGGGGATGGAGCGTCTGACCATGCTGCGTTATGGCGTGACCGATCTGCGCGCGTTCTTCGAAAACGATCTGCGTTTCCTCAAACAGTTTAAATAAGGGCAGGACAGAACAATGAAATTCAGTGAACTGTGGTTACGCGAGTGGGTTAACCCGGCGATCGACAGCGAAGCGCTTTCCGATCAGATCACCATGGCGGGCCTCGAGGTCGACGGCGTTGAGCCGGTTGCCGGCAGCTTCAACGGCGTAGTGGTCGGTGAAGTGGTGGAGTGCGGCCAGCATCCAAATGCTGACAAACTGCGCGTCACCAAAGTCAACGTGGGCGGTGAACGCCTGCTGGACATCGTCTGCGGCGCGCCAAACTGCCGTCAGGGGCTGAAAGTCGCCGTGGCGACCATCGGCGCCGTGCTGCCGGGCGATTTTAAAATTAAAGCGGCGAAGCTGCGCGGCGAACCGTCAGAAGGGATGCTGTGCTCTTTCTCCGAGCTGGGTATTTCCGACGACCATAGCGGTATCATCGAACTGCCGGCGGATGCGCCGATCGGCACTGATATTCGTGAATACCTCAAGCTTGACGATAACACTATCGAAATCAGCGTCACGCCAAACCGTGCCGACTGCCTGGGTATCATCGGCGTGGCGCGCGATGTCGCTGTGCTGAACAAAGCGCCGCTGAACGCGCCGGAAATTACGCCGGTTGCCGCGACCATTGACGACGTGCTGCCGATTCAGGTTGACGCGCCGCAGGCGTGCCCGCGCTATCTGGGCCGCGTGGTGAAAGGCATCAACGTCAAAGCGCCGACCCCGCTGTGGATGAAAGAGAAGCTGCGCCGCTGCGGGATCCGCTCCATCGACGCGGTGGTTGACGTGACTAACTATGTCCTGCTTGAGCTGGGCCAGCCGATGCACGCCTTTGACCGCGACCGTATCGAAGGCGGGATCGTGGTGCGCATGGCGAAAGAGGGTGAAACCCTGGTGCTGCTCGATGGCTCTGAAGCGAAGCTCGACAGCGACACCCTGGTTATTGCTGACCATAACAAAGCGCTGGCGATGGGCGGGATCTTCGGCGGGGAACACTCCGGCGTTAACGACGAAACCCAGAACGTGCTGCTGGAATGCGCGTTCTTCAGCCCGCTGTCCATTACCGGCCGCGCGCGCCGTCATGGCCTGCACACCGATGCCTCTCATCGCTATGAGCGCGGCGTCGATCCGGCGCTGCAGTATAAAGCGCTGGAGCGTGCCACGCGTCTGCTGATCGACCTCTGCGGCGGTGAAGCCGGCCCGGTGATCGACGTGACAAACGAAGAGACCTTGCCAAAACGCGCCACCATTACCCTGCGTCGTAGCAAACTGGATCGCCTGATTGGCCACCATATTGATGACGCGCAGGTCACCGACATTCTGCAGCGCCTCGGCTGCGAAGTGACGGTGGGTCAGGACGAATGGCAGGCAGTCGCCCCGAGCTGGCGTTTCGACATGGAGATCGAAGAAGATCTGGTCGAAGAAGTGGCTCGCGTTTATGGCTACAACAACATTCCTGATGCGCCAGTACAGGCGGGTCTGATCATGGGTACCCATCGTGAAGCCGACCTGTCGCTGAAGCGCGTAAAAACGCTGCTGAACGACAAAGGCTATCAGGAAGTGATCACCTACAGCTTTGTTGACCCGAAAATCCAGCAGCTGATCCACGCCGGGGAAGAGGCGCTGATCCTGCCAAGCCCGATCTCCAGCGAAATGTCGGCGATGCGTCTGTCGCTGTGGACCGGCCTGCTGGGTACCGTGGTCTACAACCAGAACCGTCAGCAGAGCCGCGTGCGCATCTTTGAGAGTGGCCTGCGCTTCGTGCCGGATACTCAGGCGCCGCTGGGTATTCGTCAGGATGTGATGCTGGCCGGGGCGATCTGCGGTAACCGCTACGAAGAGCACTGGACGCTGGCGAAAGAGACGGTCGATTTCTATGATCTGAAGGGCGATCTGGAATCCGTACTGGATTTAACCGGTAAATTGGCCGACATCGAGTTCCGTGGCGAAGCGATCGCCGCGCTGCATCCAGGTCAATCCGCAGCGATTTATCTTAAAGGTGAACGCATTGGTTTCATTGGGGTTGTTCATCCGGAACTGGAACGTAAACTGGATCTGAACGGTCGCACTCTGGTGTTCGAACTGGAGTGGAACAAGCTCGCAGACCGCGTGGTGCCTCAGGCGCGCGATATTTCCCGCTTCCCGGCGAACCGTCGTGACATCGCGGTGCTGGTCGCGGAAAACGTGGCTGCTGCCGATGTTTTAGCCGAATGTAAGAAAGTTGGCGTAAATCAGGTAGTTGGCGTAAACTTATTTGACGTGTACCGTGGTAAAGGTGTGGCGGAAGGGTATAAGAGCCTTGCGATTAGCCTGATCCTGCAGGATACCAGCCGTACACTCGAAGAAGAGGAGATTGCCGCTACCGTTGCCAGATGTGTAGAGGCATTAAAAGAGCGATTCCAGGCATCATTGAGGGATTGAACCTATGGCGCTTACAAAAGCTGAAATGTCAGAATATCTGTTTGATAAGCTTGGGCTTAGCAAGCGGGATGCCAAAGAACTGGTCGAGTTGTTTTTCGAAGAGATCCGTCGTGCTCTGGAAAACGGAGAACAGGTCAAACTCTCCGGGTTCGGCAACTTCGATTTGCGGGATAAAAACCAACGCCCGGGACGTAACCCGAAGACGGGGGAGGATATTCCCATTACAGCCCGGCGCGTGGTGACCTTCAGACCCGGTCAGAAGCTGAAAAGCCGTGTCGAAAACGCGTCGCCGAAAGACAAATAATCTGAACTAATTAAAAAGGCCGCATTGCGGCCTTTTTCTTTTCTACACGTCCTTACGCTTTGACGGCGGTGAGCATGATCTCCACCAGGATATCCGGTCGCGCCATCTCCGCCTGTACTGCTGCTCGCGCCGGGCTCTGGCCTTCCGGCATCCACTGTACCCACACGTCATTGAATGCGACAAAATCACGTTCGATATCTTTCAGCCAGATCTGCGCGGAGAGAATTTGCCGCTTATCGCTCCCGGCAGCCGCCAGCAGGGCGTCGATCTTCTCCAGCACTTCACGGGTTTGTAAAACGATATCGTCTTCGCTGCTTTTTGGCGTCTGCCCGGAGAGGAACAACAGATTGCCATACGCAACGCTGGCGGAAAGGCGAGGTTGTGGATTATTGCGAATAATGGTCATGCGGTTTGTTTCCATGTGAGACCTTCTAAAGAAATAGTGGGTGCCTGATTGTCGATTAACGCGCCCAGCACCACCGCGCTGCCGGCGGCGAGGGTAAAGCCGAGACTACCCTGGCCCAGGTTCATCCACAGATTGGGGTATCCGGCGCGCCCCAGCATCGGGGGGCCTGCTGGTGTTGACGGGCGCATGCCGGTCCAGGCTTCGGCCTTGTCCAGCCCTTCGAGTTCGGGAAAGCTACGGGCGACGATGTTTTTCAGCGCCTGAATGCGGCTCTCGCGCAGTTGGTCGCCGTCGTAGCCGATGTCCACCATCGCCGCGATGCGCAGTTGTTGGCCAAGGCGGGCATAAACGATTTTGTGCCCGTAGTCGGTGACGCTGATGTCAGGGGCAATACCTGCTTTTTCAGGATAGGGCAGGGTCAGGCTGTACCCCTTCAGGGCGCACAGCGGCACGCGAACGCCCAGATGCCCAAGCAGAGGACCACTGCCGTTACCGGCGGCAACGACATAATCATCGCCGGTGATGGTTCCCCGGTTGGTCTCCAGGGCGCTGATGCGTCCGCCGCGCTTATTGAGCTGCTGCACCTCACAGTGCGTCAGCAGGCTAAAGTCGTTGCTGGCATTGAGCTTGTCGAGCAGGGCAAGGCAGAACTGATGGCAATCTGCCGTTTCATCGCCCGGCGAATAAATTCCGCCCTGCAGCGAAGGGCTGATATGTCTGAGTGCCGGCTCCAGCTGCAGACAGGCGTCAGCATTCAGCGCTTGTTGATACTGAGGATCTATCCCTTTTGCCGCTTTATTAAAATCATATTCGCGGCGATGGATAATTAATTTACCGCTGCGCCGCCAGTGAAAATCGGCAAGATTATCCTCATCCAGCCACGACTGCATGACCTGACGGCTGAGCAACGACAGGCGCAAAATATGATCGCCGTTCATTTTATTGGTCTGGCTATTACAGGCACGCAGGAACTGCAGCAGCCAGCGCCACTGCTGGAAAGACATCTTAAGACGCATATTCAGCGGCGAATCGGCTTTGCCCATCCATTTAATCCCCTGCAGGGGAACGCCGCTATCGGCAAGGGGGGCAACGTAGCGATAACTTAATTGTCCGCCGTTAGCAAAACTGGTGGCACTGCCCGGTTCAGCATTGCGCTCCAGTAATTGCACCTGATGGCCGCGCTTAATCAGTTCCCAGGCTGTGGCCAGACCGACCACGCCGCCGCCGATAATGACAATGCGTTTGTTCATAACCCGATATATCCACCGCTAATCAATTTATCGGGTTATGTCAAAGCATTTACCCCAGCGGCGCAATTGACTTTTTATGGTCAGGGTATAACCGCAGGTTAATCTCCTTGAGTTGCTGGCGCAGACGCTGGCAGAGAAAATCGACGAACTTTTGCGCCATCGGGCTCAGCGAAACATCGGCCCGGCGCAGCAGGCAGAGGTTGATGGCAATCGGCGGCGTAATGGGGTGGATCATCTCGGGATCCAGGTTGTGCTGGGCGGAAAAAATATCAGTGATGCTGCAGCCCATGCCGCGCTTCACGAACTCGGTGGCCATATAGTAGGTCTGGACGTTAAGCCGGGTGGTGGAAAAGTCGCGACGGGTGGCGATGGCGGCAGAGAGCGAGTGCGGCCCTGGCGAGATCCAGCGCTGCTGGTCGATCTGGCCGATGTCCACCGCCCCCTGACGATAATGACGGTCGATGTACACCAGCGGTACTTCGGCAATCAGGGTGGTCAGGATCTCTCCCTGCTGCACCGGCTGTAGCGTCAGCGCCAAATCTATCTCGCGCAAATCCAGTTTTTTGACCAGCGTCTCGGTGTGCTCGGTGGTGAGCGTCATCACCAGGTTGCTGTTTTGCTGATAAAAGTCGGTCACCAGCTCTGGCACCAGACTTAACCCCAGACTCGGCAGGCAGCCTAAGGTGATTTTGGCGCGCGGATCGCGAGCCAGATTGTCGGCCAACAGGCGCAGGTTATCGAGGTCCTGATAAATGCTCTGCGCTTTTTCGAAAAGTGTGATCGCCTCGCTGGTCGGCAGCAGCTTGCCGCGCACCCGCTGAAAGAGGGTAAAACCCAGTTTCATCTCGGCGCTTTTTAGCGCTTTGCTGGCCGCTGGCTGAGAGATATTGAGCGCTTCCGCCGCCCGTGACAGCGAGCCGCAGGTCATTACGGCGTGAAAGATTTCCAGATGACGCAGTTTCATGAACAGTTAACTCAGGGTTATAGCCTACCGATAAAAAGTCATTATCCACTAACACAAAGTTAACATAAATTTAATCTCCAATCAGCGCTCCGGTTACATATTGTGCTGTAGACCCCGCCTGATGGCGGAATATTACGCTCTCAGAATCTATTCCTTTGTACCCAAACGCACCCTCAGGCTCGCGGCCAATAATGAAAAAGAGGGGGGATGTTTTCTGAGCAGGTCCCAATACACCTCCTGACCCTTACGGTCGGATTGATTGGCATTAAGGAGTGTTATGAGTGACTCAACGCTCACAGGCAATGCGCCTGTCAGACGAAATATCACGCGGAAAAACGTTATTACTGGTCTGTTATTGCTGCTGTTCGTGTTGATCGCGCTGTGGTGCCACGGTCGACCGGGCAGTGAGCTTGGCCTGCTGGGATTTACGCCGCTGGTGGCACTAGCGATATTATCGCTGATCGGCGTTGATATTGTGCTGGCGGTGATCTCCTCGATTATTATCGCCATGATAATGACCTCGACCGGCCTGCCGGAAATGGGCACGATGCTGGCGAAATCCACCGGGTCATTTATCGCCACCGTAGGGCTTATCATTATGCTCGGCGCCGGCGTGGGGGAAGTGGCCACCCGCACCGGCGCAGCGGTTGAGCTGGTGAAATTCGTGGTTCATCGTATTGGGCTGTCGAGCCAGACGCGGGTTAAGTTCGGCATTGTGGTGTCATCGATTTTAATTTGTGGTTCGCTGGGCACCATGGCCGGTGGTAACGCCATTATCGTGGCCGTGATCATTCCGGTGGCGGCAGCGGTACGCTTAACGCCGCCGACGGTCGCCGCGCTGATGATGACCGCCGGCTCCGTTGGGCTCTTTACCGGGCCCTTCACCCCCAGCACCGTGACAATCCTCAGCCTCGGCGGGTTGAGCTATCCGGATTATCTGCTGTACGTCGGTCTGCCGATGAGTGCGGTGACGCTGCTGGCCGGCTGGATAATGGCGGGGCGGATCCAGAAGATGACTGAAGGCAAACTGCGCTATGACGTCGATCTTTCGGAGAAGCCAAAAGAGGATCTCAGCGCCGCGCAGCAGCGTCGGCGTAAATTAAGCGCGCTGGCCTTCGCCGCGACGATCATTGTGATGGCGGTCGTTGGCGTGGTGATCAAAGCTGGCTTCAGCTTTGCGATTATCGTGATGCTGCTGGTGGCGCTGATGACCGGGCTGGTAGGCGGCCTGCGACCGACGCAGATCCTGCAGGCGCTGTATCACGGCTGCGGCCGTCTGGTGTGGATGTTTATCCTCTACTGGCTGTATAACCCAATCCTTGAACTGATGGATGGTCTGCATGCCTATCAGGGGCTGCTGGAGTATACCCAACCGCTGCTCGAGGGGATCTCCCCGGCCTGGCTGTGCTTTAGCATCTTCGCGTTCAATATTATCGGCCATGTGCCCGGTGCGGCGGTGGCGCAAATGACGTTTACCCATAAAATCTTTGGCCCGATGCTGATGGCCGCCGGCGTGCCGCCGCAGGGGACCACCGCGGTGCTGCTCGCCTCGTCTCAGGTGGACTGGTTCGGTCCGTTTCCCTCATCGGACATGTTCGGCCAGATGGGGCTGGCGCAGTCCACGCATCTGAAATATATGCTCTATAACGGCTGGGCAATCGTGGTGGCGAATATCATTCTCTTTGCGCTGCTGTTTCAGATCCTGGTGTAACGAATGACCGCAGACGCGGGGGAGGCCTCCTCCGCGTCGACATTCGGGCGCGAGGTTTTCCTTTTCTCACCGCGACACCCACCGTAAAATCAGCCTCTTGTTCCCACTGCGTAATGGAATCTATGCTGACTCTCGCCCATCTTCAACAGCGCCGCAGCCGGCGTTGGCTCTTTGGATTAACGCTGTTGCTCCTGGTTACGCTACTGATCAGCCTGTGCGCGGGCGATCAATGGATCCCGCCTGGGGAATGGCTGAGCGCGAAAGGCCAGTTGTTCATCTGGCAGATCCGCCTGCCGCGAACCCTGGCGGTGGTGCTGGTGGGGGCGGCGCTGGCGCTCTCCGGGGCGATTATGCAGGCGCTGTTTGAAAATCCGCTGGCGGAGCCGGGTCTGCTGGGCGTCTCCAACGGGGCGGGCGTCGGGCTGATTGCCGCCGTCCTGCTGGGCAAAGGAGTCTTGCCCGGCTGGGCGCTCGGGCTGTGCGCGATCCTCGGCGCGCTGCTGATCACCTTTATTTTGCTGCGTTTTGCCCGCCGCCATCTCTCTACCAGCCGTCTGCTGCTGGCGGGGGTGGCGCTGGGGATCATCTGCAGCGCCCTGATGACCTGGGCGGTCTACTTCTCCACCTCTTTTGACCTGCGTCAGCTGATGTACTGGATGATGGGCGGGTTTGGCGGCGTCGACTGGCAGCAGCTGTGGCTGATGATAGCCCTCCTGCCGGTGCTTTGCTGGGTTTGTCTGCAGTCGCAACCCCTGAATTTACTGGCGCTGGGCGAGGTCTCCGCTCGTCAGCTTGGGCTGCCGCTGTGGCTATGGCGCAAGCTGCTGGTGGTGGCGACCGGCTGGTTGGTCGGCGTTAGCGTGGCGCTGGCGGGAGCAATTGGCTTTATCGGCCTGGTGATCCCGCACATTCTGCGGCTATGCGGTTTAAGCGATCACCGGGTGTTGCTCCCGGCCTGCATGCTGGCCGGGGCGAGCGCCTTGCTGGGGGCGGATATCATTGCCCGACTGGCGCTTTCCGCCGCAGAGCTGCCGATTGGCGTGGTGACGGCGACGCTGGGCGCGCCGGTCTTTATCTGGTTGCTGCTGCGTTCGCGGGGGCGGGGATAGCGCGGCGCCGTCGGCAGGGACGGCGCCGGTTCAGGCTTACCAGCCTTTGATCGCGTCGCCTTTGTAGACTTCCTTCGCTTTTTCCGCGACTTCGCTGGTCTGGAAGGCGGCTTTCAGCTCCTGAATTTTCTTGCTGTCCTTATTATCATCGCGGGCGACAATCGCATTCACGTAAGGAGAATCCGGCCCCTCCATAAACAGACCGTCGCGGGCGGCCGACAGGCCCGCCTGGGCGGAGAAGTTGGTGTTAATGATTGACAAGCTAACGTTCGGATCATCAAGGGTACGGGTCAGCTGTGGGGTATCCACTTCAACAATTTTCAGCTGTTTCGGGTTGTCGATGATATCCAGCGTGGTGGGTAAATAGCCGACGCCCGGTTTCAGCTTGAGTAACCCCTGCGCCTGGAGCAGCAGCAGGCTGCGGCCCAGGGTGGTGGTTTCATTAGAAATGGTCACCGTCGCCCCTTCGGGCAGTTCGCTGATGTTTTTGATCCGGTGAGAATAGGCGGCGATAGGGAAGACAAAGGTTTTACCGACCACCGCAAATTTATAGCCGCGCTCTTTCGACTGCGCCTCAAGGTACGGCAGGGTCTGGAAGGCGTTGGCATCCACATCTTTGTTGTTCAGTGCTTCGTTGGGCAGCACATAATCATTGAAGGAGACCACTTCGACGTCGAGATGATATTTATCCTTCGCCACCTGCTCCACCACTTTCCAGATGGCTTCGTCCGGCCCGGTATTGATAGCGACTTTCACTTTATTATCTTCATCCGGAGAGCAGGCGCTCAGCAGGGCGACAGAGGTGGCGATTAACGCCAGGCTAAACAACTTCTTCATCAATAAAACTCTCTTAAATTAACAAGTAACGAAACCATATTACATTACCGGGACACTGTACACGGAAATGGTCGACTGCCCAATTGAGAGGATTTCATGTTGCTGGCGGCCAGCGAAGCGCTGTTACATCATGCGACAACTCGGGGGGATTGGCAGTAGAATGGCGGCCGCTGAATCCGCTACAGTAGATAGGGATCACCTTCACCGGAAACCGGTTTATCCATTGAGGACAGGCTATGCAACATGACATTCTGAATACCGAAGTGACGACCATTGATGGCGAGAAAACCACCCTGGCATCCTTTGCCGGCAAGGTGCTGTTGATCGTCAATGTGGCCTCGAAATGCGGCCTGACGCCGCAGTATGAGCAACTCGAGGATCTGCAAAAGCAGTTTGCCGGGGAGGGCTTTAGCGTGCTGGGGTTCCCCTGCAACCAGTTCCTCGGCCAGGAGCCGGGCAGTGAAGAAGAGATTAAGACCTTCTGCAGCACCACCTACGGCGTCACCTTCCCGCTGTTCAGCAAAATTGACGTCAACGGTGAACATCGCGCGCCGCTGTATCAAAAACTGATTGCCGCCGCGCCGAAAGCGGTGGCCCCGGAAGGCAGCGGTTTTTATGAGCGGATGGCCAGCAAAGGCCGGGCGCCGCTGTATGTGGACGACATTCTGTGGAATTTCGAAAAATTCCTCGTCGATCGCCAGGGCAACGTCATTGAGCGCTTCTCTCCGGATATGACGCCGGACGATCCGCAGCTGGTGGCGGCGATTAAAGGAGCGCTGGCGAAATAATGGCGTTTCTGATGCAGCTACAGGATGTAGAAGCGGCGGGGCGTCTGGCCCCGTTTTCTGCGGCCTTTCGCGCCGGGGAGATCGTCCACCTGGTGGGGCCGAACGGCGCAGGGAGGAGCACACTGCTGACCCGCATGGCGGGGCTGTCCGACGGCCCCGGCACGGTTCATTTTAACGGACGGCGGCTTGACGAGTGGCCGGCGACGGAGCTGGCGCGCCGTCGCGGATATCTATGTCAACACCAGACCCCGCCGTTCGCCATGCCGGTGTGGCACTACCTGGCGCTGCATATGCAGCAGCAGGGCGATAGCGCCCGTCTGAGCGATATCGCGGCCAGGCTTGGTCTGGACAATAAGCTGGACCGTCAGGTTAATCAGCTTTCGGGCGGTGAGTGGCAGCGCGTGCGGCTGGCGGCAGTGATCCTGCAGATCGATCCCTTGAGTCATCCCGCGGGTCAACTGCTGCTGCTGGATGAGCCGATGAACAGTCTGGATGTGGCCCAGCAGGCGGCGCTGGATCGGCTGTTACGTGAGCTGAGCGCGGCGGGGATTGCGGTGGTGATGAGCAGCCACGATCTCAACCATACCCTGCGCCATGCCGGACAAAGCTGGCTGCTCTGCCAGGGGGAAGCCATCGCCTGCGGAGAGACCGCCGAGGTGCTGAATGAGGAAAATTTAACCGCTGCCTATGCGATCCCGTTCCAGCGCGTGGAGGTGGCCGGTCATATTATGCTCATCGCGTCACAGTAGCACGCAGTTATCTTGTCACTGTATTGATAAACAAGCTAAATTATTGCGATAAAGAGACTAGGGACAGAGGGATCATCTGAAATGCGCTTCTGGTTCATGTTGGCGGCGGCGTTAATTTTAGCCGGCTGCAGCAGCCATCGGGCACCGCCGCCGAATCCACGGCTGGCTGACTCCATCACGGTGGTGGCGAATCTGAACGAGCAGTTGCGTAGCTGGCGTGGCGCACCGTATCGCTACGGCGGCATGACGCCGCGCGGCGTCGACTGCTCCGGCTTCGTGGTGCGCACGTTTCGCGATAAATTTGCCCTCCAGCTGCCGCGTGAAACCCGCGAGCAGGCGGAAATCGGCACCCGTATCGATAAGCGCGATCTGCTGCCCGGCGATCTGGTGTTCTTCAAAACCGGCTCAGGGGAGAGCGGTTTGCACGTTGGCATCTACGATACCGACAACCAGTTTATCCATGCCTCCACCAGCCAGGGCGTCACCCGTTCCTCGCTGGATAACGTCTACTGGAACAAAAAGTTCTGGCAGGCGCGGCGTATCTGACGTCATTCAGAAGCAAGAGGGAAGCGAGCGCTTCCCTTTTTTATGCCGATAACCCTGCACTCCGCCCGTGTTAATCCGCTGTTTGAGGCACTACACTGAAGGTAGGAGGAACCATGACCCTTTCTTTTACCACCCACTGGCGGGATGAACTGCCGGATTTTTACACTTCCCTGTCACCGACGCCGCTGGATAACGCCCGACTCATCTGGCGTAACGCCCCGCTGGCGCAACAGTTGGGGGTGCCCGACGCCCTGTTCGCGCCTGAAAATGGGGCCGGTGTCTGGGGCGGAGAAGCGCTGCTTCCGGGCATGTCGCCGCTGGCGCAAGTATACAGCGGCCATCAGTTTGGCGCCTGGGCCGGCCAGCTGGGCGACGGACGCGGGATCCTGCTCGGTGAGCAGCAGCTTGCGGATGGTCGCCGTTACGACTGGCATCTGAAAGGCGCCGGCCTGACCCCCTATTCGCGGATGGGGGACGGGCGCGCTGTACTGCGCTCGACGATCCGGGAAAGTCTGGCGTCAGAGGCGATGCACGCCCTGGGGATCCCGACGACGCGCGCCCTGGCGATGGTGACCAGCGATACCCCGATCTACCGCGAGCGCGTGGAACCTGGCGCGATGCTGATGCGGGTGGCCGAGAGTCATGTCCGCTTCGGCCATTTCGAACATTTTTACTATCGCCGTGAGCCGCAGAAGGTCCAGCAATTGGCCGACTATGTTATTCGCCACCACTGGCCGCAGCTGCAGGATGAGGCAGACAAGTATCTGTTATGGTTCCGTGACGTTGTCACGCGCACCGCGCAGACCATCGCCAGCTGGCAAACCGTGGGCTTTGCCCATGGGGTGATGAATACCGACAACATGTCGATTCTCGGTCTGACCATCGACTACGGCCCGTATGGCTTCCTTGACGATTTTCAACCGGACTTCATCTGCAACCACTCCGATTATCAGGGGCGCTACAGTTTTGAAAACCAGCCGGCGGTGGGGCTGTGGAATCTGCAGCGTCTGGCCCAGTCGCTGTCGCCGTTTATCAGCGCTGAAGCGTTAAACGCGGCGCTGGATGAGTATCAGCACGCCTTGCTGACCGCTTATGGCCAGCGGATGCGCGATAAACTCGGCCTGTTCAGCCAGCAGAAAGGGGATAACGACCTGCTGGACGGGCTGTTTGCCCTGATGATCCGTGAGAAGAGCGACTATACCCGAACGTTCCGCCTGCTGAGCCACAGCGAACAGCTCAGCGCCGCCTCGCCGCTGCGCGACGAGTTTATCGATCGGGCGGCTTTCGACAGCTGGTTTGCCGGGTATCGTGCGCGCCTGCGTGATGAACAGGTGGATGACGCGCAGCGCCAGCAGCGGATGCAGGGCGTAAATCCGGCGCTGGTGTTACGCAACTGGCTGGCGCAGCGGGCGATAGAGCAGGCCGAGGCGGGCGATATGGGCGAGCTGGAGCGCCTGCATGCCGCGCTGGCAGACCCCTTTACCGATCGCGAGGACGACTACGTCCGCCGCCCTCCGGACTGGGGGAAACGTCTGGAAGTCAGCTGTTCGAGCTAACTCGCCTCGCCCCGCGCTCAGCGGGGCGCTTACTTGGTCAGAATTAACTTCCCGGCGTTGGTCTGGCGCAGCAGATAGCGCTGGCCGCCATGTTCAATGACTACCCGTCCTTCGCTACCTAACAGCACCCGACTGCTAATCTGCCTGTCCGTCGCCACGGGATAAGGGGCATTGTCTTTTGGTTTTTCAGCTGTGGCAGTGTTATCCATACGCGTCATAGCTCTCAAAATAAAAATCAAAGCAACAATGATAATCATTATCAATAATGTTGTTTTTGACGGCAAGCGTTATTTATCGTGTTACCGGATTTGGTAGGGGAGTCACCGAAGGAAATTGCCCGCCGCAGGCGCGACGGGCGGAGCGGTTACAGACGGGTAGCGGTGGCGGCGGCCAGCTCGCTCAATAACCTTTCGCTGTCATCCCAGCTCAGGCAGGGGTCGGTGATCGACTGGCCCCAGGTCAGCGGCTGGCCGGGGACCACTTTCTGGGTGCCTTCCTGCAGGAAGCTCTCTGCCATAATTCCGGCGATGGCGGTGGAGCCCGCGCGAATTTGCTGACAGATATCGGCGCACACCTCCAGCTGACGGCGGTGCTGCTTCTGGCAGTTGCCATGGCTGAAATCAACGACCAGCTGTTCCGGCAGATCGAATTCACGCAGCGCCTCGCCGGCGGCAGCGATATCCTCGGCATGATAGTTTGGCTGTTTGCCGCCGCGCATAATGATATGCCCGTACGGGTTGCCGCTGGTCTGGTAAATCGTCATCTGCCCCTGCTTGTCCGGGGAGAGGAACATATGGCTGGCGCGGGAGGCGCGGATGGCGTCCACCGCGATGCGCGTATTGCCATCGGTGCCGTTTTTAAACCCGACCGGGCAGGAGAGCGCTGAGGCCATCTCACGGTGGATCTGGCTTTCTGTGGTGCGCGCCCCGATGGCACCCCAGCTGATGAGATCGGCGATAAACTGACCGGTCACCATATCGAGAAACTCGGTGGCCGTCGGTACCCCCAGCTCATTTACCTGCAGCAGCAGGCGCCGCGCCAGCTCGATTCCGTGGTTGACCCGGTAGCTGCCGTTGAGGTCCGGATCGGAGATTAAGCCTTTCCAGCCCACCACGGTACGCGGTTTTTCAAAGTAGGTGCGCATCACGATCTCCAGCTGCGGCTGGTAGCGCTCGCGCATGCCCTGCAGGCGGCGGGCATACTCCAGCGCCGCGTCGGTATCGTGAATGGAGCAGGGGCCGATAATCACCAGCAGGCGGCGGTCTTCGCCGTTGAGGATTTTTTCAATTCGGCGGCGGGAGGCCGAAACGTGGGCGGCCACGTCGGCCGTGACGGGATGGCGCTGGGCCAGTTCCGCGGGCGTTACCAGGCTTTCAATGCGCGCGGTACGCAATTCGTCTGTTTTATTCATTGGGGTCTCAAAAATCTGTTTCTTCCGCGGCGAAAATGCCGGGAAGTGATGCGCATCACGATAAACCAATCCCTGCTTATTGCAAGAGCAGGGCATGATCCTGTATAGGCCACGGGTGATAGCATAAACAAATTTTTAATAATGTACTAGTGTGTTAGTACATTCTGCGATTCAGCCCCATGATGTCCATGATTTTGGTGGCAATTTCCTCAACAGAATAATTGGTACTGTTCAGGCACGGGATTTTATTTTTGCGATACAGGGCCTCCACTTCGGTCACCTCCATCCGACACTGACGCAGAGAGGCGTAGCGGCTGGTTTTCCGCCGCTCTTCGCGGATGGCCGCCAGCCGTTCGGGGTTGATGGTCAGGCCGAACATCTTATGTTGCAGGGGTTTCAGCGACGCCGGCAGCACCAGATTGTCCATATCGTCGGCGATAAACGGATAATTGGCGGCGCGAATGCCGTACTGCATGGCGAGGTACAGACTGGTGGGCGTCTTGCCGCAGCGCGACACACCGAGGAGGATCACCTGGGCCTGATCGAGGTTACGCAGGGAGATGCCATCGTCGTGGGCGAGGGTGTAATCGATGGCGGCGATACGCGCATCGTATTTGATCAGGTTCCCGGGGTTCAGGCCGTGAGTACGGTGGGCCACTGGCGTCGGGTCGAGGTTGAGCTCCTGCTGCAGCGGGGCCACCAGCGCCTGCACGATGTCCTGACAAAAACCTTCACTTTGCAGAATAATGTCGCGGATTTCCGGGATCACGATGGAATAGAACACCAGCGGGCGAATACCCGTTTGCTGATAGATGGCGTCGATCTGCTCCTTTACCGCCCGCGCGCGGCTGATGTTTTCGACAAACGGCAGAGTCACGCTGCTGATGGCAACCGGGAATTGCGACATCACGGCATGCCCCAGCACTTCTGCCGTAATGGCGGTACCGTCAGAAATATAAAATACGTGGCGATCTACAGCACTTTCCATTTTGACCATCCGGTATAATGAGTTTAATTGCCTGAATACGGATATTAAATTTAAGCATATCCCTGTTTGATTTGTCTCTTGTTAAAATTGAAACGCTATTTTTGTTTTTTATGAAAAGGGTGGTTCATTTTCTTCTTTTTGCCGTTATTTCCAGCGTTTTTCGTCATAATTCCTAAAAATCATTAAGTTAGCTATATCGCGGGAACAGTCCGAAAAATGAAAAAATAATTTGCTTGAACGATTCACCGTTTTTTTCAGCCCCATAAATATGTCAGGATAATCCTGCAGTCGATCGTGAAATTTTTTTCACTGGTATTAAATCACAAAAGGATTGTCTCGATGTCCAACAATGGCTCGTCACCGCTGGTGCTTTGGTATAACCAACTCGGCATGAATGATGTAGACAGAGTTGGGGGCAAAAATGCCTCCCTTGGTGAAATGATTACAAACCTGTCCGGTATGGGTGTTTCCGTGCCTAACGGGTTTGCCACCACCGCTGATGCTTTTGATCAGTTCCTGGACCAAAGCGGTGTTAACCAGCGCATTTATGCACTGCTGGATGAAACCGACATTGACGACGTTTCCGCATTAGCGAAAGCGGGCGCGCAGATCCGTCAGTGGATCATCGACACCCCTTTCCAGAGCGAACTGGAAAACGCGATTCGCGATGCTTATGACCTGCTGTCCGCCGATGACGCCGAGGCCTCATTTGCCGTGCGCTCTTCCGCTACTGCGGAAGATATGCCGGACGCCTCCTTCGCCGGGCAGCAAGAGACATTCCTCAACGTGCAGGGCTTTGACGCCGTGCTCGTTGCCGTGAAGCACGTGTTTGCCTCACTGTTTAACGATCGCGCGATCTCCTATCGCGTGCATCAGGGTTACGATCACCGCGGCGTGGCGCTTTCCGCCGGGGTGCAGAGGATGGTCCGCTCCGATCTGGCCTCCTCCGGCGTCATGTTCTCTATCGATACCGAGTCCGGTTTTGACCAGGTGGTGTTTATCACCTCGGCGTGGGGCCTCGGCGAGATGGTGGTGCAGGGCGCGGTGAACCCGGATGAATTCTACGTCCACAAGCCGACGCTGGCCGCTGGCCGCCCGGCCATCGTGCGCCGTACCATGGGGTCGAAAAAGATCCGCATGGTATACGCGCCGACTCAGGAGCACGGCAAGCAGGTGCGTATCGAAGATGTGCCGCAGGCGCAGCGCGATGTTTTCTCGTTAACTAACGAGGAGGTGCAGGAGCTGGCGAAGCAGGCGGTGCAGATCGAGAAGCACTACGGCCGTCCGATGGATATCGAGTGGGCGAAAGATGGCCACACCGGTAAGCTGTTTATCGTCCAGGCGCGTCCGGAAACCGTGCGTTCCCGCGGCCAGGTGATGGAGCGTTATACCCTCCACGCTCAGGGGCAGATCATCGCCGAAGGGCGCGCCATCGGCCACCGCATTGGCGCCGGCCCGGTGAAGGTGATCCACGATATCAGCGAGATGAACCGCATCGAACCTGGCGACGTGCTGGTCACCGACATGACCGACCCGGACTGGGAACCGATCATGAAGAAAGCCTCGGCGATCGTCACCAACCGCGGCGGACGTACCTGCCACGCGGCGATTATCGCCCGTGAGCTGGGGATCCCGGCGGTGGTCGGTTGCGGCGATGCCACCGATCGCATTCAGGAAAACCAGAACGTGACCGTCTCCTGCGCCGAAGGCGACACCGGCTACGTTTACGCCGAGCTGCTGGACTTCAGCGTCAAGAGCTCCAGCGTTGGCGAGATGCCGGATCTGCCGCTGAAGGTGATGATGAACGTCGGCAACCCGGATCGTGCATTTGACTTCGCCTGCCTGCCGAACGAAGGCGTGGGGCTGGCGCGGCTGGAATTTATCATCAACCGCATGATTGGCGTTCACCCGCGCGCGCTGCTGGAGTTTGACGACCAGGAGCCGGGCCTGCAGAACGAAATCCGTGAGCTGATGAAAGGCTACGATTCGCCGAGAGAGTTCTACGTCGGCCGTCTGACCGAAGGGATCGCTACCCTTGGCGCCGCCTTCTACCCGAAACGCGTCATCGTGCGTTTGTCGGACTTCAAGTCGAACGAATATGCCAACCTGGTGGGCGGCGAGCGTTATGAGCCGGAAGAAGAGAACCCGATGCTCGGCTTCCGTGGCGCCGGACGCTACGTTTCCGAAAGCTTCCGCGACTGCTTCGCGCTGGAGTGTGAAGCGATGAAGCGCGTGCGTAACGACATGGGGCTGACCAACGTTGAAGTGATGGTGCCGTTTGTGCGTACCGTCGCCCAGGCGAAAGCGGTGGTCGAAGAGCTGGAGCGCCAGGGGCTGAAGCGCGGCGAGAACGGGCTGAAGATCATTATGATGTGTGAGATCCCATCGAACGCCTTGCTGGCCGAGCAGTTCCTCGAGTACTTCGACGGCTTCTCCATCGGTTCGAACGACATGACCCAGCTGGCGCTCGGTCTGGATCGCGACTCCGGCGTGGTCTCTGAGCTGTTTGATGAGCGCAACGACGCGGTGAAAGCCCTGCTGTCGATGGCGATCCGCGCAGCGAAAAAACAGGGCAAATACGTCGGCATCTGCGGCCAGGGGCCGTCTGACCATGAAGATTTTGCCGCCTGGCTGATGGAAGAAGGGATCGACAGTCTGTCCCTCAACCCGGATACCGTGGTGCAAACCTGGTTAGGTCTGGCGGAACTGAAAAAATAAGTTCGCCCTGACAGCACCGATCCCCGGCAGCGATGCCGGGGATTTTTTTTGCCTGTTGCAGGCTGTCCAGTGTGGCGATGCGCAGGACAAAAAAAAGCCCATCGTGGGAGATGGGCAAAGACTACACACAGCAATTCGTTGTTTCACTCAGGGGATTTCCATGCTTATAAATCAAGGTGTTGATTTATAACCGTGAGCTAATAGTAGGCAGCGGGGCCTTTGCCGTCGATCAGATTCCTCTCAATAGTTAAATTGTTGTGAAGGACCAGGGGAGGAAAGCGAGGGGAATGGCGCTCAGGGCCAGCGCTTTGCCGGCGATCAATAAATTTTGCTTAACAATAGGCGGGCAAGGAAACAGGCGGGTCTCCCCGCCTGCCAGGGCATTACTTGCGCCCAGCCTCCAGCTCGCTAAGCTCTTCGAGGACGACATCGGGGTCTTTCGGCGGCGGCGGCACTTCGTGCACCCAGGCGTCATACAGACGCCAGGAGACGGCCAGCAGCACTGGACCGATAAACAGACCGATCATGCCGAAGGCGATCAGTCCGCCAATGACGCCGGTAAGGATGAGGATCATCGGCAGGTCGGCGCCCATACGGATAAGCACCGGACGAATGACGTTGTCCATGGTGCCAACCACGCAGCTCCACACCAGCAGCACGGTCCCCCAGGTGGTGTCCCCGCTCCAGTAAAGCCAGATAATCGACGGCACCAGAACCAGCAAAGGGCCGAGCTGGACCAGACAGGTAAAGATCATCACCACGGTCAGCAGAGCGGCGTAGGGCACGCCGGAGATGGCAAGGCCGATCCCGCCCAGCACCGCCTGAGTAAGGGCCGTCACCACCACGCCCAGCGCCACGGCGCGCACGGCCTGGCCGGCCAGCAGCACCGCCGCATCGCCGCGTTTGGCTGCGAGGCGTGTAGCGAAGTAGCGGAAACCATAGGCCACCTGCTCGCCGCGCCAGTAGAGCAGCGCGCTGAACAACAGCATCAGACCGCAGTAGACCAGCAGCTTGCCGATGTGCGCCGCTTGCCCGACAAACCAGCTGGTGGTAGTGCCAATATAGGGGCGAACCTTGGCCATAATCGCCGAGCCGCCCATATCCAGCAGACCATGCCAGGCGGAGTACAGCTTATCGCCGACCAGCGGCACGCTGTTCAGCCAGGCGAAATCCGGCAGCGTCACATTTCCACTGCTGATAAGTTTGATCAGCGGGACGCTGTTATCCACCAGGCTGTTGACCAGCAGAGCGATAGGAATAACGAATAGCAAAAACAGCAGCAGGGTCATCGCCAGCACCGCCAGCATCCGTTTGCCGAACAGCACGCGCTGCAGACGCAGTAGCACCGGCCAGGTGGCGATCACCACCGTACCGGCCCAGGCGAAGGACAGAATAAACGGCTGCACAACCCACAGGCAGGATATGATAATCAGGGCCAGGAACAGCACCGACAGCAGTATTTGCGGAATGTCCCGAGGCTGATGGGGGTTTATCATAGAGAAATTTTACCTTTCCAGTCGCGCCAAAAAGCTGGCGCCGCGTAAATCCATGTACTGATAATAATATCAATAATATTGCCGGGCTGATTTTGCACAGAAAACACGTGGGCGCATATGAAAAAAATGTGATAAAAAGTTGAATGCGCTACGCAAACGTTTAGTTAGCACCAACACAATATTTTCAAACACAACATAGTCAGGCAGGGTCAAGTGTGATGATCCCACAAATTTCTCAGGCACCAGGGGTAGTTCAGCTGGTGCTGAATTTTTTGCAGGTACTGGAGCAACAGGGTTTTACCGGCGATACCGCCACCAGCTATGCCGACAGGCTGACGATGGCCACCGACAACAGCGTCTATCAGCTGCTGCCGGATGCGGTCCTTTTCCCGCGTTCTACGGCGGACGTGGCCTTGCTGGCGCGCGTCGCCGCCGAACCGCGCTTTACATCGCTGGTCTTCACGCCGCGCGGCGGCGGCACCGGCACCAACGGCCAGGCGCTGAACGGCGGGATTATTGTCGATATGTCCCGCTATATGAATCGCATCATTGAGATTAACCCCGAAGAGGGCTGGGTGCGCGTTGAAGCCGGGGTCATCAAAGATCAGCTGAACCAGTTTCTTAAACCCTATGGTTACTTCTTTGCACCTGAGCTTTCCACCAGCAACCGCGCCACGCTGGGCGGGATGATAAACACCGACGCGTCCGGACAGGGATCGCTGGTGTACGGTAAAACGTCGGATCACGTGCTCGGTCTGCGAGCGGTGCTGATGGGCGGCGATATCCTCGACACCCAGGCGGTGCCAGTAGCGCTGGCGGAGACGCTGGGCAACACCCCATCGACGATTGGCCGGATCTATAACACGGTCTACCAGCGCTGCAAGACGCAGCGTGAACTGATCATTGATAAGTTTCCTAAACTTAACCGCTTCCTCACCGGGTACGATCTGCGCCATGTCTTTAACGATGAGATGAGCGAGTTCGATCTGACCCGTATTTTAACCGGTTCGGAAGGCACGCTGGCGTTTATTACCGAAGCGCGGCTGGATATCACCCGCCTGCCGAAGGTGCGCCGTCTGGTCAACGTTAAATATGACTCCTTTGACTCCGCGTTGCGTAATGCGCCATTTATGGTGCAGGCGAAAGCGCTGTCGGTGGAGACTGTCGACTCCAAGGTACTGAATCTGGCGCGCGAGGATATCGTCTGGCACTCGGTAAGCGAACTGATCACCGACGTGCCGGATAAAGAGATGCTCGGGCTCAATATCGTCGAATTCGCCGGGGATGACGCTACGCTGATTGACCAGCAGGTCACTACCCTGTGCCAGCGGCTGGATGAGCTGATGGCCGGCAGCGAGGCGGGCGTTATCGGCTGGCAGGTCTGTCACGATCTCGATGGCGTAGAGCGGATCTACGCCATGCGCAAGAAGGCCGTCGGCCTGTTGGGCAATGCCAAAGGCGCCGCCAAGCCTATTCCTTTCGCTGAAGACACCTGCGTACCGCCTGAGCATCTGGCGGATTACATCGTCGAGTTCCGCGCGCTGCTCGACAGCCACGGCCTGAGCTACGGCATGTTTGGCCACGTTGATGCCGGGGTGCTGCACGTGCGCCCGGCGCTGGATATGTGCGATCCGCAGCAGGAGGTGCTGATGAAGCAGATCTCCGATGACGTGGTGGCGCTGACGGCGAAGTATGGCGGCCTGCTGTGGGGCGAACACGGCAAAGGCTTCCGCGCGGAGTACAGCCCGGCCTTCTTTGGCGAGGCGCTGTACGGCGAACTTAGGAAGATCAAAGCAGTCTTCGATCCCGATAACCGCCTGAACCCAGGGAAAATCTGTCCTCCGGAAGGGGTCGACGCGCCGATGATGAAAGTCGATGCGGTGAAGCGCGGCACCTGGGATCGGCAGATCCCCATCGCGGTGCGCAGCAGCTGGCGCGGGGCGATGGAGTGTAATGGCAACGGGTTGTGCTTCAACTTTGACGTCAAGAGTCCGATGTGTCCGTCGATGAAAGTCAGCAACCAGCGCATCCACTCGCCGAAAGGGCGCGCGACGCTGGTGCGTGAATGGCTGCGCCTGCTGGCCGACCGCGGCGTCGATCCCAACCAGCTGGAGAAGGCGCTGCCGGAGCAGGGCGTCAGCCTGCGTTCGCTGGTGGCGCGCACGCGGAACAGCTGGCATGCGCGTAAAGGGGAATATGACTTCTCGCACGAGGTCAAAGAGGCGATGTCCGGCTGTCTGGCCTGCAAAGCCTGTTCGACCCAGTGCCCGATCAAAATCGATGTGCCCGAGTTCCGTTCGCGCTTCCTGCAGCTGTATCACAGCCGCTACCTGCGCCCGGTACGCGACCATCTGGTGGCCTCGGTCGAATCCTATGCGCCGCTGATGGCGCAGGCGCCGAAGACCTTTAACTTTTTTATTAACCAGCCGTGGCTGAAAAAGCTGTCGGAGAAGCACATCGGGATGGTCGATCTGCCGCTGCTTTCGGCGCCGTCGCTGAAGCAGCAGATGGCCGGCCACCGCTCTGCCAACATGACGCTGGAGCAGCTCGAAGCGCTGAGCGCTGAGCAGAAAGCGAAGATGGTGCTGGTGGTGCAGGATCCGTTCACCAGCTACTACGACGCCCAGGTGGTGGCTGACTTTATTCGCCTCGTCGAAGCGCTAGGCTATCAGCCGGTGCTGCTGCCATTCTCGCCGAACGGCAAAGCGCAGCATATCAAAGGGTTCCTCACCCGCTTTGCTCGCACCGCGCAGAAGACGGCTGACTTCCTCAATCGCGTGGCGCAGCTTGGCATGCCGCTGGTCGGCGTCGATCCGGCGCTGGTGCTCTGCTACCGCGATGAGTATAAGCAAACCCTTGGCGATAAGCGCGGCGATTTCCAGGTGCTGTTAGTCCATGAGTGGTTGCCGAAGGCGTTGACGACCGCCGCCCGTCCCGAACAGGGAGGCGAGCCCTGGTACCTGTTCGGTCACTGTACGGAAGTGACCGCGCTACCGGCGGCGACAAAACAGTGGGCAGAGATTTTTGCCCACTTTGGCGCGAAACTGGAAAACGTCAGCGTTGGGTGTTGCGGGATGGCAGGGACCTATGGCCATGAAGTGAAAAACCATGCCAACTCGCTGGCCATTTACGCGCTCTCCTGGCAGCAGGCGATGCAGCGGCTGCCGCGTAACCGCTGTCTGGTGACGGGCTACTCCTGCCGCAGTCAGGTGAAGCGCATTGAAGGCAGCGGCGTTCGCCATCCGCTGCAGGCGTTACTGGAGATAATAGGATGATTTGGAAACGTCAGGCCACGCTGGAGCAGCTCAACCGGCTCGGTGAGGGAAACATGGTAGGGCTGCTCGATATTCGCTTTGAGACCTTTACCGACGATACGCTGGAGGCCACGATGCCGGTGGATAGCCGTACGCAGCAGCCGTTTGGCCTGCTGCACGGCGGGGCCTCGGTGGTGCTGGCGGAGACCCTGGGGTCGGTAGCGGGTTATCTGTGCAGCGAAGGCGAACAGAAGGTGGTGGGGCTGGAGGTTAACGCCAACCACATTCGTTCGGCGCGCGGGGGCCGGGTGCGGGGGGTCTGTAAAGCGCTGCATGTCGGCACTCGTCATCAGGTCTGGCAAATCGAAATCTTCGACGAACAGTCGCGATTATGCTGTTCATCGCGGCTAACCACCGCAGTAATATAAGCCATGACCGGGAGGCGAATAGCCTCCCTTTTTTCAGGGTAATAAACGGTAACGGGTTTGTCAGGACCAGAGATTTTGTCGCACGGACCACCCTGCAGCGGCAAGGAATTATCTAATAAATATATTATTGCCGATCCACTCGCGTTATATATGCTACTCTTTTCAATACTAAATGCTTAAAGGTAACAAGAGGACGGTTAACCATGGGTATTCTTTCCTGGATCATTTTTGGACTTATTGCCGGTATTTTAGCCAAGTGGATTATGCCGGGGAAAGACGGCGGCGGGTTTATTGTGACCGTTATTCTGGGGATCATCGGCGCCGTGGTTGGCGGCTGGATCAGTACCCTGTTTGGTTTTGGCAAGGTCGACGGGTTTAATTTCGGCAGCTTTGTGGTCGCGGTAATCGGCGCGCTGGTCGTGCTGTTTATCTACCGGAAAGTGCGCAGTTAAATCTCTGCCATTCTGTTTCATTCTCGTTAACAAAGCTGCCGCGATAAGCGGCAGCTTTTTTTATTGCAGTGCCCAGGTCAGGCGACCCGCGCAAGGGCTATTGCCCGTCGGCATCCCCGGTAACGGGCACCACCTCAACGTGAACTTCGTAGTGCTTCGCCGGGCTGGCCGGGATCAGCGCGGTCAGTTTGTTAATGGTTTCTGCCGGCGTATCGGTCGCTACCGTGGCCGAAAACAGCACCGGTCTGTGCGGCGGAAGCTGCGGCGGGAACGGCGGCAGGGGGCCACGGCCCATCTCCAGCGGGGGGCGGGCCCCGTTATCAACGGCGGGCGCCGGGACGTCGGTTTTATCGGCCGCAAAGGCGCTGGCGGCGGCAACCGCGGCGATGGCGAACAGGGCAGTCAAAGCTTTTTTCATCTGGTATTCCTCGATTAGCAAGTACCAAAAGAGTAGAGGGCGGCGGCAGGCGGGACAATCCCATGCGACGCGAATCCTCTGAATCTCCTTTTTTCTTCGCGAATGTGAAGGTCAGATGAGAGCTTGTGTCATTGGGGAAGCATTTTAGTTCAGCAGTACGCTCATAATCAGCAGCACGGCCATGCACATCGACATAATACTGATATCAACAATCATTCTTTACGACAAAAGCTCCAGCAAACGGGTACGGCACGGCGGCGACGTCAAAGCACGTATTATAGTGGTTAAAGATTGTACCCTGGCATATATTCACTGGACAAATGATTATTCGCCAGACGTTGCCTGAGTTGCCCGCGCCTGACCATAGCGCCATGACCACGACCGGTTCCACACCTTGCAACCAGCGTTCAGCGGAGCAACATGAGGATGGCTCATGTTGCAATGAATTTAAGTCGCTTTCCCTCCACCGCCGACTCTGGCAAAAATAGACTCATTAACGAATCAACAACATTTATCGGTTGAAGCGCGCCAGGCCTGACCCCGCGTTGCTTGTGGAATGGCAATCTGCTCATTCAGCTTCATACCCAACACCAGAATGGACAATCGCCATGACTAACGAATTTACCTATACGATTAAGCGCAGTCGTTTTGATGAAAACTATAACCCCGCGGAAAATACGCGTATTACCACCAACTTTGCCAATTTAGCCAGAGGGGAGAACCGTCAGGAAAATCTGCGCAATACGTTAATCATGATGAATAACCGGTTTAATACCCTGGCGCACTGGGATAATCCTCATAACGATCGCTATGCGGTGGAACTGGATATTATTTCTGTCGAGATGAATATTGCTCAGGATGGCGCCAGCTTCCCGGTGATAGAGATCCTGCAAACGCATATTGTCGATAAAAAGAGCGGAGAGCGCCATGCCGGTATCGCCGGTAATAACTTCTCCTCCTATGTGCGGGATTATGATTTTAGCGTGCTGCTGCTGGAACATAATAAAAACCGGGGTAGCTTTAGCGTGCCCGATAACTTTGGCGAGCTGCATGGCAATATCTTTAAGGATTTCGTGCAATCCAGCGCCTATAAGGCCAGCTTCAGCAAGGCGCCGGTGATTTGCCTGAGCGTCTCCAGCAAAGATGTTTACCGGCGTACCGGTAATGAACATCCGGTCCTCGGCATTGAATATGCTCAGGAAGGCGTGTCGCTGACGGAGCGCTATTTCAGCAAAATGGGCCTGCAGGTGCGCTATTTTATGCCGAAGCACAGTGTCGCGCCGTTAGCCTTTTATTTTACCGGCGATCTGCTTAGCGATTACACCAGCCTGGAGCTGATCGCGACCATCAGCACGATGGAGACGTTCCAGAAAATATACCGCCCGGAGATCTACAATGCCAATTCCGCGGCGGGGCAATACTATCAACCCAATCTCAACCACCTGGATCATTCATTAACAAAAATTGTTTATGACCGGGAAGAGCGCAGCCTGTTGGCGATAGAGCAGGGTAAATTTACACAACAACATTTTATCAACCCGCACAAGACGTTGCTTGAGCAATGGTCTGCTAACTTCGCGCTTTGCTAAACCAAAATAAAAGGCTACTTATTATGAAAACATGGCTTCCGACATCGACCGCCGGCAGTTTACCGAAACCGTCCTGGCTGGCGCAGCCAGAGACCCTGTGGTCGCCCTGGAAACTGTCCAGCGAGGAATTACTGGCCGGCAAGCGCGATGCCCTGCGTTTGTCCCTCGACGACCAGCTGCGTGCCGGGATCGATATTGTCAGCGACGGCGAGCAAACGCGGCAGCACTTTGTCACCACCTTTATTGAGCACCTCAGCGGCGTTGATTTTGCCAAACGCGAGATCGTGAAAATTCGTAACCGCTATGAGGCCAGTGTTCCAACCGTGGTGGGCGCCGTGGAGCGCCAGAAACCGGTCTTCGTGGAGGACGCGCGCTATCTGCGTCAGCTCACCAGTCAGCCGATCAAATGGGCGCTGCCAGGCCCAATGACCATGATCGACACGCTGTATGACAACCACTATAAAAGCCGGGAAAAGCTGGCCTGGGAGTTCGCCAAAATCCTTAATCAGGAAGCGAAAGAGTTAGAGGCCGCCGGGGTCGATATTATTCAGTTCGATGAGCCGGCCTTCAACGTCTTCTTTGATGAAGTCAACGACTGGGGGATCGCCGCCTTAGAAAGAGCGACCGAAGGGCTGAAGTGTGAAACGGCGGTGCATATCTGCTACGGCTACGGCATCAAGGCGAATACCGACTGGAAAAAAACGCTGGGTTCTGAGTGGCGACAGTATGAGGAGGCCTTCCCGCAGCTGCAGAAATCCTCCCTCGATATTATCTCTCTCGAGTGCCACAACTCGCGGGTGCCGATGGATCTGCTGGAACTGATCCGCGGTAAAAAGGTGATGGTCGGGGCGATCGATGTCGCCAGTCATGCTATCGAAACCCCGGAAGAGGTGGCTGAAACCCTGCGCAAGGCGCTGGCGTTCGTCGATGCCGACAAACTCTACCCGTCCACCAACTGCGGTATGGCGCCGCTGCCGCTCCATGTCGCGACCGGCAAACTGCATGCCCTGAGCGCCGGCGCCGAGATCGTTCGCCGCGAGCTGGCGGCAAAGTAAGGCGGGGCGCATTCCCGTTATCTTCCTCTGGCGGTGTCACTCATCGCCGGTTCACCTCCTGAGCGGGCTGTTGCCCGCTCAGCGTCATGTTGCCGCCAGCGGGCGGCAGATCGCCCGCAGGGCGACGGCACTGCACAGCGGAAACAGCGCCAGCAGGAGCCAGGGATAAACCGCCTGCGGCGAGGGGGTGAGCGCCTGGTCAAGCAAATGACCGAGCAGTAAATTTCCGGCTAACACCGCGCACCCCCCCGCGGTGGCGAGCGCCCCGTAGTGGGCGCCCAGCGTCGACTCCTCAGCGAACAGGGGGATCAGATCCTTGGCTGAGGGCACCAGCAGCATCTGGCCGAGGGTGAGCAGCGTGACAAAGCAGGCCGACGGCAATAATCGCAGCCAGCCTTCGGCGGGCGGGGTGGCGGCAAATAACGCCACGCTGACAAAAGAAGCCGACAGCAGCAGAAAGCCCACCGGCAGGATGCGCACGGCGCCAATTCGTCGGGCGAAGCGGGCGAGAGGGAGCTGCAGGGTGATAATCAACAGCGAAGCCAGCATAAAGAGCGGCGCCAGATCCTGCTCACGACCGCCGGAACGTTGGATCTCCACCGGCAGGGCGAGGTACAGCTGGTTGTAGCTCAACAGCCAGGAGCTGTAGGCGAGAATAAACGCGACAAAGCGCGGCTGGCGCAAAGGCATCCACCATGGGACTCGTCTGCGCATTGTTGTCGTGTGTCCGTCGGCGGGCAGACAGAAAAAGAGCACCAGCAGCGCCAGGAGAAAGATTCCCGCGCCGGCGAGGGCGATATGCCGAAAGCCGATCCCGCTCAGCAGCCCTCCGGCCACCGGGCCGATAACCGCCCCCAGCTCACCGCACACCGCAAACAGCGCAAACCACTCGGCGCGGCTGCGTTTCCCGTTGGCCTGGCTGTGGGTACCGGTCCGCGCCAGCAGGGCCTCGATCGACGGGGAAAACAGAGCGCCGCCGACGCCGGTCAGGCAGGCGCCGAGGATAATGGGCCACAGCGACGTAGCGCACGCCAGCAGCAGATAACCGGCGACGCGAACGACGCAGCCGGCGAGGATGATGGCCTTAGCGCCATAGCGGTCGGCCAGCGTCCCGCCGATGATAAACATGCCCTGCTGAGAGAAGGTGCGCAGCCCGAGGATCAGGCCGATAAGTCCCCCCGAGAGCAGCATGTCGTCGCGCAGGAAGAGGGCGAGGAAAGGAACGACCGCGTAAAAGCCAATATTAAAAACGAACTGACTTCCCAGTAACACGGGAGGCCAGAGGGTTGCCGCAGGGCGCAGGGAGAAGAGAGGCATATCCGCCCAACCTAAACGATGAAATGAATGTGTTTTTTACCGTGGTAAGGGGAGATCTCGATTTTGGTTTTCACCCGGAAAACGTCCCACAGCAGCGCTTCGGACAAAATCTCCTCCGGCGTCCCGCTGGCGAGGATCTGCCCCTGCTGCATCACGATCAGCGAATCGCAGAACATCGCGGCATGGTTAAGATCGTGAATGGCCACAATGCTGGTCACCGGCAGCTCGCTGATCAACTGCATTAACTGCATCTGATGGTGTATATCCAGATGGTTGGTAGGCTCATCCAGCAGGATTTCGCTCGGGCTCTGCGCCAGCGCGCGGGCGATATGCACCCGCTGCCGCTCGCCGCCGGAGAGGCTTAACCATCCCTGCTCGCTTTTTTCCAGCATCGCCACCCGCTGCAGCGCGGCGGTGATCGCCTCATCATCCTGAGCGCTCCAGTTTGAAAACGGAGAGTGGTGGGGTATGCGCCCCAGGCGCACGACGTCGCGCACCCGCATATTGGCCTCGGTCATGCCGTGTTGCTCGACGAAAGCCACGCGGCGGGCGAGCTGCTTTTTCGCCATCCGGGTGATGTCCTGGCCGTCGAGGGTGACGCGACCCGCATCCGGGCGGCGCAGGCCCGCCAGAACGCGCAGCAGCGAGGATTTGCCGCAGCCGTTGGGTCCCAGCAGTCCGACCGTTTCGCCGCGCGACACCCGCAGCGAGACATTATTGACGATGACCTTTTTGCCTGCCTTCCAGGTGATATTTTCAGCGCAAATACTCATCACTTATTCCTTGAGCGGTAGATAATCACGGCAAAGAAAGGCACCCCAACCAGGGCGGTTACCACCCCAACGGGCAGACTCTGCGGGGCAATCAGCAGGCGCGACGCAATGTCCGCCAGTACCATCAATATCGCCCCTGTCAGCGCGCTGGCGATCAGCAACGTCCGGTGTAGCGGGCCAAAGAAGAAGCGCATCACGTGCGGCACCACCAGGCCGACAAAGCCGATCGAGCCGGCCATACTGACGATGGTGGCGGTGATCAGCGCCGCGGTGGTGAAGAGGATCAGGCGTACCTGTGGCACGGCAATCCCCAGCGAGGCGGCGGCATCATCGCCGAAGCTGAATGCATCCAGCGCCCGGGCATACCACAGGCAGACCGCCAGGCCCGCGAGCACCACCACGATGACCAGCTGGAATTCGGGCCAGCGGACGCCGCTGAAGCTGCCCAGCAGCCAGAACATCACATCGCGCGCCTGCTGCGCGCTGGCGGAGGTGCTGATTGTGTAAGCCGTGATGGCGTTAAATAACTGCGATGCGGCAACGCCCGCCAGAATCGTACGCTCATTGCCGCCGCGCGCGCCGTTAGTCAGCAAGGCGACAAAGGCGAAGGCGGCGAAGGCCCCGGCAAAGGCGCCTGCCGAGAGGGAAATCGCGCCAGCGCCAAGGCCCAGCACCACGATCGACACCGCGCCGGTGGAGGCCCCGGCGGAGACGCCGAGGACGTAGGGTTCCGCGAGGGCATTTGTCAGCAGGCTTTGCAGCACGACGCCGCAGATAGCGAGGCCTGCGCCGCAGCAGGCGGCGACCAGCGCGCGGCTGAGGCGGAAATCCCAGATCACGCTCTCATAGATACGGTTGAGAGGCTCAGCGGTTAAGCCGGTTCTGTTGCTGATAGCGTAAAAGACATTCTGCAGCGGGATGGCCAGCTCGCCGACGCTGACGCCCACCGCTATCACCAGCGCCAGCACGATCACGGCCAGTAAACACCAGCCGGTGAGCAGCATGCTGCGGCGCGTCTGAAGCACGGCGACGCTCATCAGTTCAGCCCCATTTTTCTCAGCTGTTCGCCCACCTGTTCCGCGCCATAAAGCGTGCGAATGGTCGGGTTCATCGCCTGACCGTCCATGACCACGATATGGCCTTTTTTCACGGCCTCCAGCTGGCTGACGGCGGGATCGCTTTTGAGGAATTTGATCTTCTCCTCGGCCTTATCCAGCGCCCAGCGGTTACGATCCAGGCTGGAGACCACGATCACATCCGGGTTGGCGGCAATAATGCTCTCCCAGCTCACCGTGGGCCACTCGGTTTCCGAGGTAATCGCATTATGTCCGCCCAGCACGCTGGCGATAAATCCAGAGGCGCTGTTTTTGCCGCCAACATAGGCATCGGCCGAAGGTGAGGCGCTGGAGAACCAGAAGACGAAGGAGAGATCCTTTTTGCTTTTACCAAACTCCTGGCGCAGGTCGGCTTCACGTTTTTTGAAATCGGCTATCAGCGCCTGACCACGATCTTCGACGTTGAAAATGCGGGAAAAATCGCTAATTTCCTGATACAGCCAGGTCATATCCCACAGCTTTTGCCGGCTGCCATACATATCGCCGGTGGCCTTTTTGGTGGCGCACATCCCCGGTGAGACGTAGCTGTTTACGCCGACGGTAGCGAGATCTTCACGCTTAGCGACTTTGCTTTCCGGCCCCAGTAGCAGAGGTAACTGGGCGGGAACGAAATCGGGATTTTGCGCCAGCACGGATTCCAGGCTCGGAATTTCCACCGTCAGGGTTTTAATCTTCGCGTTTTGCTCAGCCAGCTGCGGTAAAACGCTGGTCGGCCAGAAGGCGCTGGCGACCACCTGCTTTTGCAGCCCGAGCAGCAGCAGAATTTCGACCGTATTTTGCCCCAGCGCGACCACGCGCTCCGGCGGCCGGGTGAAGGTCTCCTGATAGCCACAGTTTTCAATCGTCAGGGGGTAGGTTGTTGCCAGCGCGGAACTGACGGCGGTGAACATCAAGCCTAACGCGCAGAGGACCTTCTTCATTAAACGCTATCCTTGTAAACAGGCGAGTGGATGACCAGCAAATGGGAGTAATGCAAATGAAACTCATTATTGGGGCGGGGTTTTATACAATGCCATATTTACAGTGTCAATGAGTGACTATTTCGGCAGGCAATGAAATGCCCGCGCGATGGGGCGGATCAGCTCGCCAGTGGGCCACGAATATACGCCTGCAACCCCTGGGCGAGAAAATCAAATACCCGCTTACAGGCTGGGCTGTGGCGCAGATCCTCATGCATTACCAGCCAGGTATCGAGATTCAGGGAAAAATCGGCCGCCAGCACTCGCTGCAGGGGAATAATGCCATCCGCAAGGGGCACCTGGCAGATGCCGATCCCCGCTCCGGCGCGGATCAGGCTCAACTGGGCGAGGTCGCTATCGGTCCGCATCGCGAACGCTTCGCGCTGAAATCGGGGGTAAGCCTGCAGGGCCCGGCGAACAAGTGGGGTGGCGCTATCGAAACCAATCAGCGCGTGGCTGGCCAGATCGTCGAGGGTAGCGGGCAGGCCCTGGCGCGTCAGGTAGGCGGCGGTGGCATGTAACCCAAGCTCGATCCTGCCGAGACGGCGGGCGATAAGCTGCTCCTGCTGCGGGGCGACCATCCGCACCGCAATATCCGCCTCCCGGTGAAGCAGATCCTGAAACCGATTGGAGAGCATCAGTTCGATGACGATATTCGGGCACGCCTGCCTGAGCCGGGCAACCAGCGGCGGCAGCACCTCGGCGCCGACCACCTCGCTGGCTGCCACCCGCACCACGCCACGCAGTTCGGTTCGGTCGCGACTAAAGTTAGCCGCCGTGCGTTCCAGCGCCCGGGCGGTATTGTCCATCGCCTCGGCGTGCACCCGCAGCGCCAGCGCCGCGTCGGTCGCCAGCAGGCCGGTCTGCGAGCGGGTAAATAAGGCCTGGCCGAGCGCGGCCTCCAGCCCGGCAATATGGCGCCCCGCCGTCGGCTGGGTGATGTTCAGGGTGCGCGATGCGCCCGATAAGGAACCTTCCTGCAGGACGGCGAGAAAGGTTCGGTACCACTCCCAGGGAATAGAGGTATTCATACAAAAATGTATAGCTGCTCGATGATGGTATGCAATTTCATTTGATATGAGCGGCAGGTAGGCTGTCAAGCATCCATTAGCGAACGGGGAAAGAGGATGAACAGCAGCGGCAAAGTACTTATTCTGGGAGCAAGCGGGGGGATTGGCGGGGAAGTGGCGCGCCGGCTGGTGGCGGACAACTGGCAGGTTCGGGCGCTGAAGCGCGGCGCTCAGATTCGCGGTCCCGCAGATGGCATGCAGTGGATAGCCGGCGACGCGCTGAATGCCGGGCAGGTTGCGGCGGCGGCTGCCGGTTGCGACGTTATCGTCCATGCGGTCAATCCGCCGGGCTACCGGCACTGGCGGCAACAGGTACTGCCCATGCTGCACAACACCCTGCAGGCCGCCGAACAACAGCGGGCGTTAGTTGTTCTGCCCGGCACGGTCTACAACTATGGACCGGATGCCTTTCCGCTGATTGCTGAAGCGGCCCCTCAGCAACCGGTGACCCGTAAAGGCGCTATTCGGGTGGAGATGGAGCTGGCGCTGGAGGATTACGTGCAGCGCGGCGGCCGGGCGTTGATTGTTCGGGCGGGCGATTTTTTTGGTCCACGCGCCGGAAATAACTGGTTTTCTCAGGGGCTGGTCAAGCCTGGTCAGCTTCCCCGCGTCATTAGCCGCCCGGGGGCGATCGGCGTCGGGCATCAGTGGGCTTATCTGCCCGACGTCGCCGACACCATCGCCGCGCTGCTGGCCCGCAGGCATGAGCTTGAGCCGTTTGCTCGCTTTCATATGCAGGGCCACTGGGACCCGGACGGCAGCGAAATGAGTCAGGCGATCCAGCGGGTGGTCGCCCGCTATGGCGGCCGAGCGGCAGTGAAGTCTTTTCCCTGGTGGCTGGTAAAGCTGGCGGCGCCCTTTAACGCCACCCTGCGGGAAATGGTCGAGATGCACTATCTCTGGCGTCTGCCGGTACGCCTGCGCAACGATAAACTGGTTGATTTTTTAGGTGCGGAGCCGCATACCCCACTCGACAGCGCGGTGCTCCAGACGCTGCAAGGCATGGGTTGTCTGCCCGCCGGCGCGATAAACCAAGAGGCGGGTGAGGCGTAACGCGGCAAGAGGATCACAGAGCGGGGTGTTATTGTGACCAAATCATAATAACGTCACTCGTTGTCAAACGATAGCGATCGCATTAAGCTAAACGGATGACGAAAAATACCCCCACCCCTGCAAGCCGTGGTCCCCATGACCACAGCGTTCGGGACCAGATTCTTGACGCGGCCATGGCGCACTTTAGTCGCTATGGCTATGAGAAAACGACGGTCACCGATCTCGCCAAAGCGATAGGCTTTTCCAAAGCCTATATCTATAAATTCTTTGACTCCAAGCAGGCGATTGGCGAGGCGATTTGCGCCAGCCGGCTGGAGAAGATCATGGTGGCCGTCAGCGCGGCTATCGCCGATGCGCCGTCCGCCAGCGAGAAACTGCGCCGCCTGTTCCGGGCACTGACCGAGGCCGGCAGTGAACTGTTTTTTGAGGATCGCAAACTGTACGACATCGCCGCCGTCGCGGCGCGTGATAGATGGCCTTCAACGGAACAGTATGCCGGTCATCTGCAGCAGCTGATTGGTCAAATCCTTGTCGAAGGCCGCCAGGCGGGTGAGTTCGAGCGCAAAACCCCGCTGGATGAGGCGACCCTGGCGGTCTATATGGTGATGTGTCCTTTCATCAACCCGGTGCAGTTGCAATACAATCTCGACACCGCGCCCACCGCGGCGGTGCTGCTTGCCTCCCTGATCCTGAGAAGTCTCTCCCCCTGATTAGTGACTATTGACTTTATTGGTCACTCGTCTGAGAATGCGGTCACTGTCCGGTCTTTTCATTAAGGTGACCCATGCTCAGGCTCAATGCCGTCCATCTTGCCGTCTGCCTCCTGCCGCTGGCCCTCGCGGGCTGCGGCGAACCTGCCGATCATGACGATCCCCGCACCCGGCCGCCGCTGGTCCGGGTGGCGACCGTCGAGCGCGCGGAGGACAGCGCGCGGGCCTTTACCGGCGTGGTGGTCGCTCGTACCCAAAGCGATCTCGGCTTCCGGGTATCGGGAAAAATCCTTGCCCGGCTGGTGGAGACCGGGCAGAGCGTCAAGCGCGGTCAACTGCTGCTGCGTCTGGATCCGGCTGATTTAACCTTGCAGGCGCAGTCTCAACAGCGGGCTGTGGATGCCGCGCGGGCGCGAGCCAAAAAGGCGACCAACGATCTGGCCCGCTATCGCGGCCTGGTGGCGAGTGGCGCCGTCTCGGCCGCGGAATTCGACCAGGTTAACGCAGCGGCAGAGGCGGCGAGAGCCGACCTGAGCGCGGCCCAGGCGCAGGCCAATGTGGCGCAAAACGCCACCGGCTATGCCGGACTGCTGGCGGACGCTGACGGCGTGGTGGTGGAAACGCTTGCCGAACCGGGGCAGGTGGTCAGCGCCGGACAGGTGGTGATCCGCCTGGCGCGGGCGGGGCAGCGCGAAGCGCGGGTGCAGCTTCCGGAGACGCTGCGCCCGGCGGTCGGCAGCGAGGCGCTGGCGACACGCTATGGCAGCGAATCTCAGCCGGTCACGGCGACCCTGCGACTGCTTTCGGACGCGGCTGACGCCACCACCCGCACCTTTGAAGCGCGCTATGTGCTGAACGGGGCGCTGGCGAATGCGCCGCTGGGGTCTACCGTGACCCTGCGTATCGGCCGCGACCAGGCGCCAGGCCAGGTGCTGGAGGTGCCCCTGGCGTCGGTCTACGATCCGGGCAACGGCCCTGGCGTCTGGCGCATTGCCTCGCGTCCGGCCACCGTCTCCTGGCAACCGGTGACCGTGCTCGGCCTGAATGATGAAACGGCGCGGGTGACCGGCCCGCTGAAGCCCGGCGAGCCCATCGTCGCCCTGGGCGCCCATCTTCTGCACCAGGGCGAGGCGGTGCGTCTGGCGGAACGACGCGAGCATAATGCCGCCGGGAGCCAGCCATGAGCGCCGGGCGTTTTAATCTCTCCGCGCTGGCCGTCCGCGAGCGGTCGGTGACCCTGTTTTTGATTATTCTCATCTCCGTCGCCGGGCTGGTGGCGTTCTTCGGACTCGGGCGGGCGGAAGATCCGCCCTTCACGGTCAAGCAAATGACGGTCATTACCGTCTGGCCCGGCGCCACCGCGCAGGAGATGCAGGATCAGGTCGCCGAGCCGCTGGAAAAACGGCTCCAGGAGCTGAAGTGGTACGATCGCACTGAGACCTATACCCGCCCTGGTATGGCGTTGATCACGTTATCGCTGCAGGATCAGACCCCGCCGTCCGAGGTGCCGGAGCAGTTTTATCAGGCGCGCAAAAAGCTCGGGGATGAGGCGAAAAACCTGCCTGCCGGCGTCTCCGGCCCGATGATGAATGACGAATTCGCCGATGTCACCTTTGCCCTCTTTGCTCTGAAAGCGCGGGGAGAGCCGCCGCGGCAGCTGGTGCGTGACGCTGAAGCCCTGCGCCAGCAGCTGCTGCATGTACCCGGGGTGAAAAAAGTGAATATCCTCGGCGAACAGGCGGAGCGCATTTATCTCTCCTTTTCTCATGATCGTCTCGCCACCCTGGGCCTTTCGCCAGAGGCGATTTTTGCCGCGCTGAACAGCCAGAATGTGCTGACCGCCGCCGGGGCCATTGAGACCCGGGGCGGGCAGATCTTTATCCGCCTCGACGGGGCGTTCGACCGCCTGCAGCAGATCCGCGACACGCCGATTATTGCCGGGGGCAGAACGCTGAAACTGGCCGATGTCGCCATGGTTGAGCGAGGGTATGAAGATCCCGCGACCTTCCTGATCCGCAATCAGGGCGAACCGGCGCTGCTGCTGGGGGTGGTGATGCGCGAGGGCTGGAATGGTCTGGCGCTGGGGAAAGCGCTGGACGCCGAAACGACCAGCATCAATCAGAGCCTGCCGCTCGGCATGTCGTTGACCAAGGTGACCGATCAGTCGGTGAATATCAGCGCCGCGGTCGATGAGTTCATGATCAAATTCTTTGTCGCCCTGCTGGTGGTGATGGCGGTGTGCTTTGTCAGCATGGGGTGGCGCGTGGGGGTGGTGGTCGCGGCGGCGGTGCCTTTAACCCTGGCCGTGGTGTTTGTGGTAATGGAGGCGACCGGCAAAAACTTCGACCGCATCACTCTCGGCTCGCTGATCCTCGCCCTGGGCCTGCTGGTGGATGATGCCATCATTGCCATCGAAATGATGGTGGTCAAAATGGAGGAGGGGTACGACCGCCTCAAAGCCTCCGCCTATGCCTGGAGCCATACCGCGGCGCCCATGCTGGCCGGTACCCTGGTGACGGCCGTGGGCTTTATGCCCAATGGATTTGCGCAGTCTACCGCCGGGGAGTACGCCAGCAACGTGTTCTGGATCGTCGGTATCGCGCTGATTGCCTCCTGGATCGTGGCGGTGATTTTTACCCCCTGGCTGGGGGTGCACCTGTTGCCGGACAGAAAGCCCGCGGCGGCAGGCCACGCCGCGCTGTATGACACCCCACGCTATCAGCGTTTCCGTCGGCTGCTGACCCGGGTTATCGCCCGCAAATGGCGCGTGGCCGCCAGCGTGGTGGTGCTGTTTATGGTGGCGATACTGGGAATGAGCGCGGTGAAAAAGCAGTTTTTCCCCACCTCCGATCGTCCGGAAGTACTGGTTGAAGTACAGATGCCTTACGGGTCGTCGATTATCCAGACCAGCGCCGCGACGGCGAAAATTGAGCACTGGCTGCAGCAGCAGCCGGAGGCGAAGATTGTCACCAGCTATATCGGCCAGGGCGCGCCGCGCTTTTACCTGGCGATGGCCCCGGGGTTGCCCGATCCCTCCTTTGCCAAACTGGTGGTGTTGACCGACGGTCAGGACGCCCGCGAGGCGCTCAAGCGGCGGCTGCGGGAGGCGGTGGCCAATGGCCTGGCGCCGGAAGCGCGGGTGCGCGTCACTCAGCTGGTCTTTGGCCCTTATTCGCCCTATCCGGTTGCCTGGCGGGTGATGGGGCCCGATCCGCACACCTTGCTCGACATCGCCGAACGGGTTAAATCGGTGCTGCAGGCCAGTCCGCTGATGCGCACCGTCAATAGCGACTGGGGTTCGCGGGTGCCGGTGATGCATTTCAGCCTCAATCAGGACCGGCTGCAGGCGAGCGGACTCAGCTCCCAGTCCGTCGCCCAGCAGCTGCAGTTCCTGCTGTCAGGGATCCCCATCACCACCGTTCGGGAAGATATTCGCGCCGTGCAGGTCATCGGCCGCGCGGCGGGCGATATCCGTCTGGATCCGGCGAAAATCGCCGACTTCACCCTGGTGGGCAGCGGCGGGCAGCGGGTTCCCTTATCACAGATTGGCGACGTGTCGATCAGAATGGAGGACCCGCTGCTTCGCCGTCGCGATCGCACGCCGACCATCACCGTCCGCGGAGATGTCGCGGATAACCTGCAGCCGCCGGATGTCTCCACCGCGCTGATGAAATCGCTGCAGCCCATTATCGACTCGCTGCCGCCGGGGTATCGCATCGAGACGGCGGGGTCGATCGAGGAGTCAGGCAAAGCCACGCGGGCGATGGTGCCGTTATTTCCCATCATGATCGCCCTCACGCTGCTGATCATTATCCTGCAGGTGCGTTCGCTGTCGGCGATGGTCATGGTTTTCCTGACCGCGCCGCTGGGGCTGATTGGCGTGGTGCCGACACTGCTGCTGTTCAATCAGCCGTTTGGCATCAATGCTCTTGTGGGCCTGATCGCCCTGTCGGGGATCCTGATGCGCAATACGCTGATCCTGATTGGCCAAATCCACCATAACGAACAGGCAGGGCTCGATCCGTTCCACGCGGTGGTGGAGGCGACAGTACAGCGCGCCCGCCCGGTTCTGCTGACCGCGCTGGCGGCGATCCTGGCGTTCATTCCGCTCACCCATTCGGTCTTCTGGGGAACGCTCGCCTATACGCTGATTGGCGGGACGCTGGGGGGAACCATCATGACCCTTATTTTCCTGCCGGCCATGTACGCGATCTGGTTCCGCATCCGACCTCAGCCCCCGGCTGACGCAGTGCAACACCCGGCGCTGCACCCGCAGGGGTAATTCCCTCTTGCCGGACCTGGCCGATAAACGCGGTCAGGCCCGGCCCTGGGCAGCGTCAGGCGGGTAAGGATACCGGCACCGCATGAGTGCGATGTTGATCCTGTTCGAGACGGTCAAGGCAATCGAGGCTGATGGCCGATGGCGAGGTCGCGCCGGTGAGGGTCATGGTGACCTTCATATCCTCGGCAAATAAGCGCAGCAGATGCGCCACGCCCGCTTCGCCCGCCGCGGCCAGGGCATAAATATAGGCCCGTCCGAGCAGCACGCCCTTCGCGCCGAGGGCCAGCAGGCGAATGACGTCCACGCCGGAGCGCACCCCGGAATCAGCAAGCACCGTCAGATCGTCGCCAACCGCATCCACCACCCTTGGTAGCGCCCGGGCAGTGGGGATGGCGCCATCGAGCTGTCTGCCGCCATGATTCGACACCACAATGCCATCGGCGCCGAGGCGCACGGCATTGCGCGCATCGTCGGTATCGAGGATCCCTTTGATGATTAATTTCCCTTGCCAGCTGTCGCGGATCCACTCCAGATCGTGCCAGGCGATGGACGGGTCGAAATTGTTGCTGATGAACCCCATATAGTCGTCCATGGTCATTTTGTGTCCGGTGTAGGCTTCGATATTACCGAACGACAGGGGCCTGCCCGCCAGCCCGACGTTCATTGCCCAGCGTGGATGAGTACAGGCCTGGAGATACTGTCGCAGGGTGGCGTGCGGCCCGGACATGCCTGAGCGATTATCCCGATACCGCGAGCCGGGGATCGGCATATCGACGGTGAATACCAGGGTTTTCATGCCGGCGGCCCACGCGCGCTCCAGCGCATTACGCATGTAGCCGCGATCTTTCAGCACGTACAGCTGGGACCAGAGCGCGCCGCTGGCCTGGCTCGCCACCTCTTCAATCGAGCAGACCGACACCGTGGACAGGGTGTACGGGATCCCGGCGCGGGAGGCGGCGCGGGCCGCCTGAACTTCGCCGCGGCGGGCGTACATCCCGGTGGCGCCGACGGGCCCCAGCGCCACGGGCATCGCCCATGAAGCATCAAGGATCGTGGTGGCCAGCGTCGGTTCGCCCGCCCCGCACAGCACGCGCTGGCGAAGGGCTACCGAGGCAAGCTCGGTGGCGTTGGCGTTCATGGTATTTTCCGCCACCGCGCCACCGTCAATATAATCGAAAAGGAAGCGGGGCAGACGGCGACGAGCGGCTTCGCGATAATCGCTGGGGGCTGAAACAATCATTATTATGTCCTTATGTCTTTTAACCTAAGTGGATGTTCTGCAGGCAAAAAAACTATAGGCTTCTAAAAACCGGTGGGGAAATGAAATATTAGCATCCCAGCTATTCCCTGCTGGAATAATCTGGTTTTATCGCTGAGGCTGTTATTTCCTTTTTTTACTCTTCGGCGCGCGCGTTATTTTTATTTATTTCCGCGCAACGTGAAGCTGGCAAAATAAAGACCCGGTATGAGGCGGCAGCGCTTTGCGCCATCGCCACCAGGGGGAAGGAGAGGTCAGCGCGGCGCCTGCGTTTTCCGGGAGGTGTAAAGAAGATGAATTTGAAATTGAGCTGGTGGTATCTTTTGCTAGCCTTTCTCTGGAGGACAGACGGAGCGACACCATGAAAGATAAAGATGAACAAACGGCATTGATTGGCATGGCCATCGGCGCGGCGGTCATTAGCTTAGTGGCTACACAGAAGCAGATTAATCAGGGGAGTATCGTGGATGAACTGGTGAGACTGGGCAGACAGAAGGGGGACGGGGTGGAAGATGAGGTTTTTGTTCAGGCCGCCCGCCTGGTCAGAAAAGGCACCTAGCCAACCGCGACCCTGCCTGGCAATCCATTTACCCGTTTCATCACAGTTTTCATTCCCTGGATCGCGGCCTGGCGAGCGGCGATTGTTGCTTTCTGAAAGCGTCACGGACTGGCGCTTTCTTATCCTGAACCACAGGCCCTGCGCCTTCTCGGCCTTGTTGGCCTTTAGGTGACGCTGTCACTTTTACTTCTCCAGGCTGTGCGAGAAACAGGAACCGGGTCATCTGCTATTGCATAAATCGGTATTAACTTTACCGGTTTGTTTTAAATTATTGATATTATTTGAAAATTTTATCATGTTTTTAGTCTTGGGGGCATTATAGGGACATCTTTGCGAATTTGCTATCGAGTAGCCCGACCTGATCTTCGTCCATATCGCCAATCCATTTTGAATACACGGTATAAACCATTTTGGCATTTTCATGCCCCATTTGGCTGGCAATGAACGAGGGATTTGCTCCGGCAGATAAAGACCAGCATGCATAGGTATGCCTTGACTGATAAGGGTCGCGGCTTCTCAAATTCGCAAGCATCATCCCTCTTTTCCAGCTGTAAGATATTGAACCTCGTGAATAGAACGCGGCCTTACTCTTCGATTGAGGTTTTGGGCGAAACACGAAGCGAAGAGCCTGCTGCTCAGATTTACCTATCTCCCTGTGATGGAAAACGATATTAGTCGCGTCAAGATGACCAGTTAGCTCAAATTGTTCCCGTAATGCTTCGAGCGCTGGCTTTAGGAGAGTGATTGTACGGACACCAGCCTTAGTCTTTGGCGGGCAAAACGTTCCCTTTTGCGTGACGTTGCGGCTTACGTAAATCTTCCCGTTTTGGAGGTCTACGTCCTCCCAGGCGAGCGCACAAATTTCACCGTGACGGAGTCCTGTAAAAATCGCAACCCGCCAAATTCTTGCGTGATATTCCGTAATTGCTTTAATAAAAAGCTCATACTCATCGTGCAGCAATGGATCCGGAACGGTTTTTTCCTTTTTTAATGGACGAATATTCTCGTAAGCCGCATGGGATACAAACTTGCTCTGGTGGGCAAACTTGAGCATCAGACATAGCGCATTAATGCGAAAATTTACCGTACTAACGGCTCTGCCAGTCTTGTTCAGCCAAGGGGAATCATCGTGGATAACAGCGCCGTAAAGAAGCTCTCTACGGCAGGCCAGGATGTCGTGGTGCTGGATATCTTTAATCAGCGTGTTTTTACCGATGATCCGAGTGAGGACCCTCAGCATTGATTTGAGATTGAAGTAGGATGACTCTGCAATCTCAAGCCTTTTATTTTCAAGGAAAAGATTGCAGAGGTCGTCAAATGTTTCTACCGGTTGAACCTCCCCGCCAAATGTCTTCGATTTCGACTCAGGGAACCGACTTGCATATTCGAAAGTCCCCATTTGTATCTCGCCAGTTATTGCAGCTCTAAGATTTCCTGCTTTTTTGATGTTGGCATTGTTAACAGTCCATCCCTTGAGTGTTTCCCTGCAGCGTTTGCCGCGAAAGAGAAACCAAATCCTGATTTTTCCATTGTGAATTTCTACACCAGTAGGTAATGCCGTCATCATGCGTCCTGTACGAGCTGATTTATCTTGGGTAAGTTGTACCAAATGACAGCGCGCTCTTTGCATGCGCCTTCTACCGGCACCGTGATCACCAAAGACGGTCCGCAGGTAAAAAAACTGCACCAGACAGAGCGGATGTGGGTCGTCGGCAAAAACGAGTTTTACCACAAAGAAACCGGGCGCCGTCACTTTGCAGAAAATACACGCCGCCGGCTGCTGCTCGACACCATCAAGCCTATCTAGGTGAAGCATGTTTAAACAGAACGAAAAGTCTATTTCACAGATTGCGGAATATATCCCGCGCGCCTGTCGGGGTATGCAGCTGCAGGAAGCGAAAGCGCGTCTGGAGAAAAAAATCGCGCTCTATACCGATGACGGCTGTGATGTTGCCGTTCTTAACGCGGCGTTTGCATCAGCTCTTAACAGTCATACGCGGGAGTTTTTTTTTCGTGCATCGCAGAGCAGCTGCATGAGGGGGCCAAATGACCGAGCAAACCATCCTCGACATGTGCTGCGGTTCACCCATGTTCTGGCTCGGCAAGGAAGAGGAACGCGTCCTGTTTTTCGAAACAATTCTCAATTGTATAGTAAGCGCTTGATTGATCTGTAGACATTTCTGGGATATGAAATCACCCTTTAAAATGGTGATAAAATTTAAAAAATATAAATGATGTGATAGAATTAAGTTTTAATGAACATGGAGAATGTACATGCATCTTAATAACGTATTTGGAGTCTCAAGAGATCCTGTAGCTAGCTACATCGAGCGTGATTCAGTTGACTCCACATTGTCCGAAGCTCTTGCAACTACAAAGCAAATCGTTATTTACGGATCATCTAAACAGGGAAAGACGGCTCTTCTTCAACGGCATCTCGATGAAAAATATCGCTGTACATATCATTGCGGGCCGGCAAGTTCGGCTGAGGACATTTATCGAGCTTTCCTAAGACAACTGGGGGTAGAGATTGTTACAGAAAAAGCTAACACGGCCAGTAAGGAAGCTACGGCGTCTTTAAAAAGTACATTCTCTGCTTTCCTCCCTTTTATATCCAAAGGGGAGATTGAGGCTAGCGCAGAAGGTAAAGTGGGGAAAGAACTCCAAACTACCACTAAACCAATCGAATTTAATTTAAATGCAGCCCAAGATGTTGGGGAGTTGCTTCTTGAGGTTGGCGGTGCAAACAAATTCTTTGTATTGGAGAACTTTCATTACCTTACTGTTGATGTTCAAGGTCAGTTCGCGTTTGACTTACGAACATTCGAGGAAATGGGTATACGTTTTATAATACTTGGAGTTTGGCGCGAGAATAACAGGTTAATTCAGTTTAATGGAGACTTACAGGATAGAGTTGCTGAAGTGCCAGTTGAGCCGTGGGAAACAGAAGATTTCGCACGAGTAGCTGATACTGGTGAAAAAGCACTGAATATTTCCATTACTGATGATTTAAAGGAACGTATATTTCACGAGGCTCACGGTAGTGTCGCGGTGGTTCAGGAATTGTTAAAAAAGTTCTGTGAAATATCAGGCGTAAAGGCGGTTCAAAGAGAAGTATTAGTACTTGATGACCATGAAAATCTTAACAGAGCCATTACTGTTAAAGTATCTGACTATGCATCTCGTCATGTAAGAAGTTTGGAATCAATAGCAGCGGGAAGTCGAAGCAGAAGACCGAGTGAAGATGCAGTTGCTTTGTATCTACAGTATTATTTAGTACAGGTTTTGCTAACTCGTAGTTATACTGAATTAAAAGACGGGATTGAGCGAAAAACATTACAAGAGCTGATTCGAGAAATCCATACTCACCCCGATAATGTCAGAACATCTGATGTTACAGGCACGCTTAAACGCTTGCCGGTTCTACAAACCAATCAAAATATAGTTCCGCCATTACTGGATTATGATCAGGGAACAAGGCGTTTGAAGGTGGTCGACTCAACTTTGTATTTCTTCATTGACAACTGTGATGCAGAAGAGGTTATGGCTGAAATACCTCATCCTGACTCCTTGGCTGGGTCATAGGAAAGATTTGTTGATTTTCCATAATCAACAAACCGTGATGATGTCATCGGAGTTTAAACTCCGGTGACTTCTTGGCTTTGAGGGGACTCAAAGTGCAAACGACAATCAGAACACCTTTCAACCAGTCACAGATGCAGAAATGCACCTGCGATTTTCTGCATTCAGCGTTTTACCTCTCCGGAGGGGAAGCGTGACTTTCACTCAAGAGGGTATCAAGCTGCATAACGGCATTTTCGCCGTTCTAGATCAGCCCCTACAGCCATACCTCACCAATGGTGATACCTTCTGACTAAAATACCCAAGCCTCGGCATGAAACACGCCCAAAATAGGTAGGCTACTGTCTGTCGAAACGCTTACCCATCGCAACACCCGCCGCAACCTTCCAACAGATTGCTCTCACCTCAATGCTCAATACTTAGCGCTAAAGAACACCAATATGGGGTTAACACTCAGTGGCTTACATTTGCGTTTAGCTAAAGAGCCGACTCGTATCCAGATGCTGAACCGACGTTGACGAGTTGAAAAACCAGGTGTATAACTACTGTATAAATACACAGCTGTGTATTTATACAGTAGTTGTGTTTAGCTATCGACAAGGAAAATGGAAAATGGTTGATCAAAAAATCAATGCACAAGTTTTAAGCGGTGTTAACGACGATATTTCGGAAATGAAATCACTGACTACGTTGCGTAAACGTGTTGTAACTGATGGTGAAGTAGTTTCTAAATCTCAGAATGCTTTTCGTCTGGCAGGGGGGAACACGGGAGTCATCCTGCGCAATGACGGTAATGATTTTTACACACTGGTAACACCTGATGGTCAGGCGCAAGATGGACAATGGAATACCCTTCGCCCACTGTCCTTTAACCTCAAAACCGGTCGTGTTTCTTTACGCAATGGTGTGGATATTTCTGGCGGTGCAATGGTTGCTCACAATGCAGGAATTTTCACGACGCTGACCGGTCCAGATGCTTTAATTAATGGGCAAACCTATGACTCTGCACCTGTGTATACAGATTTTAAATCTGGCAACGTAACTACAAGAATGCTCATGGGGGCTAGAGTAAATGCTGGCGCCGACAATTACGGCTTGCTCTCATACCGTGATTGGCAAGGAAACTGGAATGAGCTTCGCGTACGTTCAAATAGCGAACTGGATTCTGGTCAGTATATCAAGCGCAATCCTGAAGGCTGGTTTAAAGCGCAGGGTAACCGTAAGGTTGATAATAACACTGGAAGTAAAACTAATGGCTTGTGGCTCCAGGGAGCTGGCGATTTATCTGCAGACCTCTACCACTACGAACGCATTGGGCAACATCATTTTCTCGGTCTTCATGTGGCCAACGGTGGAGCGCAGGGCTGGTATGAATTCCGTAATGATGGGCACGCTTATACCAATGGCGCCTGGAATAGCAGTTCTGATGCACGAATGAAAACCCAGGTTGAGAAAATCGAAAATGCTCTTGAGAAACTCGACCAAATTAGCGGTTACACATATCTGAAACAGGGTGTTACCGAAGCCGGTGTTATTGCGCAAGAAGTTGAGCAAGTACTTCCTCAGGCGGTGTCCAGGACGGAACTTACGCTTAATGATGGCAGTGTGCTGAAAGATGCTCGAGGTATTAATATCAACGGTGTAGTTGCGCTTCTTATAGAAGCACTGAAAGAAGAGCAAAAATTACGAGTTCGGCTAGAGGAAAAGGTGGCTTATTTAGAGGGAGCTGTTGATGAAACGAAAAATTAAATGGAAATTAAATCGTTATAGCATCTAAATTCATACGATTTGTCACTATTTACTCACCAGTGGGGTAAAAGCCTGCTGGTGTAAACTAAGGATGTATTAAAATGTCAACTGAACTAAATGGACCAGGCCCTATTGCAGGCGACTATATGGGGGGATCTGGTGACAATCTAAACGAGAGCCCTGATTCTTCTACTCCTGGTGGTGGTTCAAATGGTACCGGGGGTAATGATGGTAGCAATTCATCAGCAGGTTACTCAGCAGCACGCCGTCAGATTGATGAGGTGGTTAATGACCCAGCAGTAAGGACCAAATTATCAGGGTTAATTAAAGGTGCAAAAGCAATCGACCCTAACGCTAACATATCTGTTACCGAGTTAACTAAGACTGGTACGATGAAGCTCAGTATTTCAGGTATTACAATGGCTCAGGGGGAGAGTATTGGCCTGACAGGCAACTTGGTAACCTTCCATGGTAATGATGGCAAAACGTATACACTTGGGAGCTTTGAAACCGGGCATATACTGGGCCAAACCCCTGCAGGAAGTGGAGGAACTGGTGGTAATGACGGTAGCGGAACTATAGAAGCGAAGAATAAAGTTTCGCCGGATATTTATGCTTCTGTACTACAAGGGAAAATTCCAGATGGATTTTGGCTTAGTAGTGACAAGGTGATGACCAGAGTCCGAGTTCCTTACCTGATAAATGGTGGTGGTAAGGGTGACGATCGTACTGGTTATCGCGACAAGGACGTGGAAGTGACTTCACTTACTGATGCCTGGAAAACTAGCAAGCAGATTAAGGCAGATATTGAGGAGGCCGCTCGTCAGGCTGAAGCGGCCAGGAAGGCCGAGGAAGCAAGGAAAGCTGAAGAGGCACGCAAAGCTGAGGAAGCAAGGAAAGCTGAAGAGGCACGCAAAGCTGAGGAAGCTCGTCAGGCCTTATTTAAAAAAGCTGGTATTTTACCAACGCCAACCTATACCCCTGAAAAGGCCGCGGCAGGGAGTGCTGCACTAGTTAAAGCTGGAGCAATGGTCCTAAACCGGGCACCTGCCGCTCTGCAGTTAACTTCGGCTTCTGGTGGGGTCATGACTACCGCGAGCGATCTGGCAGGATGGATGGCTAGTGCTTTGTGGAGAGGTGCTGTCGCGGTATCCGATATTGCTGTAGTTAGTCCAGTTGGGGCTATGGTAGGTGCATTTGTAGCTGGATTTACACCAATTCCAGTGGGGACAGGTAGCGATCGGGTGCCGGGACGAGATATTGAAATGCTGGCAGTGCAGGCCCGATTGATGGCGGCTGGTAAGGTTAGTATTGAGCCAGGGATGACCAGTGTCAACTTACCAGTACGTAGCTTCATTACTACTGACGATGATGGTCGTCAGTCCGTACACATGGTTAAAACTGGTGTCGGCGGGGTGTCTGCAGCTGTTCCGGTACTTAATGCAGTCCGGGATGAAGCTACTGGCCTTGATCGCATTACGGTTCCGGCAGTGGCTGGCGCTCCATCACGTACCATTCTGATTAACCCTGTTCCAAGCGGGCCAACAGCACCTGCCAATACCGGTAATACGGGGCCAGTGCCAAAGACTCCTGTACATACGGGTACAGATATCCGACAAGCAGATAGCATCGTCACAACGACCTATCCAGCTGCGGAAGATTTGGCGATACAGGACTTTATCTATTGGCAGCCTGACGCGCTTGTAAGTGGAGTTGAGCCCATTTATGTTATGTTGGCTAGCCCTCGAGACTTGCCAGGCAAAGTCACCGGTAAAGGGGAGCAGGTTGGCGATGGTTGGTTAGACAAAGCAGGTCAGGAACTAGGCTCTCCAATTCCAAGCCAGATTGCTGACAAATTACGTGGTCGTGAGTTCTCGAACTTTAATTCGTTCCGCAGAGCTTTCTGGAAGACTGTTTCTGATACCCCAGAGCTAAGTGAGCAGTTTGATCAAGCTAGCTTAGGTAGTATTAAGTTAGGAAAGTCGTCCTTCGTTCGCAAAAGTGAGCGTGTTGGAGGAAGGCTTAAACATGAGTTACATCACGTAAAAGCTATTAAAGATGGTGGTGATGTATTTGATGTTGATAACTTGCGTGTTATGACTCCCAAAAAACACATTGAAGTACACAAAAGTAATGGTGGTAAATGATGGACAATAAAAAAAGTATTTCTGATTTTACCGAAGCTGAATTTTTAGCTTTCGTAAAAAAGATATTTAACCCAAATACTACAACGGAAGACGAAGACGTACAAAACGTATTAGAGTTTGAACGGCTTACTGAGCACCCTGATGGTTCTGATGTTATCTTCTATCCACCAAAGGACCGAGAGGATAGTCCAGAGGGGGTTGTCAAGGAAGTTAAAGAATGGCGTGCAAAAAATGGCAAGCCAGGATTCAAGGATAGTTAACTTTCTGAGCCGTTCCAAAACAATCTAAACCCGCTATGGCGGGTTTTTTTTGAGTCTGTGTGTTCCGCAAGCCGTCTTTTAAGAGAAAACTAGCATGTCAAAGATTCTCACTGATGAAGAGTTAAATGCTCTCATCGAAAAAGCACAAGCACATTCAGAGGTGATGTCTGAATTGGGTTCAGAACAGGAAGCCGAGGAGTCTGCACAGATACTAAGCGCATTAAGTGAATTAAAGCGCTTGAGGACAGGAGTAGTCCCGCAGGAGGTTGGCGATGCCTAAATCCCCAGCAGAACGCAAAGCCGCGCAGGAGTGAAAGTAATTGTGTCGTGACAGCATAATTTCGCTATCAACAGCGAACAGGAGCCTGAAAATGAAATCACAATCACCAGTGCAGCATGACGTTCACATCGACGGCAAAGAGTGTGTTGTCACGATAGTCCAAACCGGCAAGTCAACGTGGAGGGCATGGGGAGATTCCTGGGGGCACCATATCGTCGAAATAGGTTCTAGCGAACAGAGTGCGCTTTCTCATTGGAAAGCCAAAGCTTTAGTTATGAATGGGTAGCGCGGCAACTTTGAAGGTATAATCCTCTCAAATCATCGAGGGGGTTTTTATGTCTGGTTGGGATAACGGTATAGATGCAGTTTCTGCGATTGCAGCTATCGCATCTGCGGCCGCAACTTATTTAGCTTGGCGATCCTCAGAAGCTAGCAGGGCCACATCCGAAAAAGCTTTGCAGATGCAAGGAAAGCAGTATTTGTACGAGACATTAAAAGCTTGCGCTGAGAGAGCGAATTCATACTCAAAAGGAAAGAAAGGGGCTGACTGGAGCTTTCATGACGCAGCCAATATTGTTCGATGTTTGAACTTGGCAATGGGGAGCATAATAAATTACTCAGATACCAACAATCAGGATGTAATGAAGGGTCTGAAGCAATTCTTCATTAGCCAATTAAACATGGAGCTTTTTGAAGAGCTCAACTATGAGGTTGGGCCTGATGCCTTCTTTCACGGAGAGGAGCTAACCAGCATGACGAGCGATATTTACTCGCAGTGGTTAAACATTATTTCATTCTTTAACCTCATGGTTGTCACAGATGACGACCTCGCTGATGAATCTAAGCGAGTTTGATTTTCCATAATCAACCAGCCATAATCATGTCATCGGAGCCTGAACAACTCCGGTGACTTCTGCGCTTTGAGGGGACTCAAAGTGCAAACGACAATCAGAACACCTTTCAACCAGTCACAGATGCAGAAATGCACCTGCGATTTTCTGCATTATGCGGTTTCCGTGAAGGAGGCCGTATGACTCTGCCAGTAGACGGCATAAAGCTCCATCGCGGTAACTTCGCGGCCATCGGTCAGCAGATCCAGCCACTGCTGGATGCCGGCCAGTGCTTCCGCTTGCAAGTTAAGCCCTGGCGCGAGAAGCGCAGCCTTTCTCAGAACGCGCTCAGCCACATGTGGTATAGCGAAATCAGTGAATACCTCATCACCCCCGGCAAGACCTTTGCTACGCCTGAGTGGGTCAAAGACGCGATGAAGCACACCTATCTCGGCTACGAAAGCAAAGACCGCGTGGACGTTGTGTCCGGCGAGGTCACCACTGTGCAATCCCTCCGCCATACGTCCGAGTTGGAAACCGGCGAGATGTACATCTTCCTGTGCAAAGTCGAAGCCTGGGCGATGAATATAGGTTGTCACCTGACCATTCCCCAAAGTTGCGAATACCAGCAACTGCGCGATAAGCAGGAGGCCTGATGTCTACTCCACTTTCCCGCGTCATTACCAATGAAATCTTCCGCGTTCCGGCACGCCGCAAGCGTACGCCAGATGTTAAGCCTTCAGATATCCCGACACTGAAGGGCTACACCGCCCGCCTGGTGGATCAGAAATGGCTGCGTCTCGCGGCAAGGAGAGCGCATGGCTAATTTATGCAAAGCGGCACGCGGCCGCGAATGTCAGGTACGGATCCCCGGTTACTGCAACGGCAACCCAGAAACCAGTGTGCTGGCGCATTACCGACTGGCGGGTACCTGTGGAACTGGATGCAAGCCGGACGATACCCAGGGAGCGATTGCCTGTAGTGCTTGCCACGATCTCATTGATGGCAGAGAGAAAACCACCGATTACACCCGCGACGAACTGCGCCTTATGCATGCGGAAGGCGTGCTCAGAACTTTGGCTATATGGAAACAAGAGGGGTTACTGAAAGCATGAAACTCGAAGCATCCTTAAAACATTTCAGCCCTCAGGGTATGCACATCAGCGAAGATGTGAAAGGCACATCACCTGATCGCCTCAACGGTACAGATGTTATGGCGGCCATCGGTACCACCAGCAGTCGTGCACGATTCGGCCTGGCTGCATTTTTCGGCAAAGCTGGCATCAGCAAGATAGATGAGCAGTTGGCCGTCCAGGCGCTAGCGCGGTATGCGATTGAAACCGCACCGAAGAACTTACGCAAAACAGCGGGTAAAGCGCTGGGGCGCTGCTGCCTGATTTTAGCGCAGTTTGCTTTTGCGGAGTATTCCCGGTCCGCGCAAACAACGGGAGTCTGCAAGGTATGCAGTGGCACCGGAAAGATTGAAACCACTACCACGGAACGCAAAGTTTCTAATCCGTGGGGCAAAGCACCATATTGGGCTAAAAAATCCCGTGCTGTCTGTCCTTCCGACTGGGATAAGTGGACTGAAGTAACAGCCGTCTTCAGCGCTAAGTGTGAAGCCTGTGACGGTAAGGGGAAAATAAACGCTCGCTGCCGCTGTGGTGGTTCTGGCCGGGTTCTGGACCGCAAAGCGACAAAAGAGCAGGGAGCACCGGTATATAAAATCTGTGAACGCTGTTCGGGGAATGGCTTTTCAGCGATGCCGTCTACTGCTGCTTATAAAGCGATTCTGACGCTTATCCCAGACCTGCACATCAGAACATGGACGCGCAACTGGAAACCTTTCTGCGATGCGCTGGTGGACCTATGCTGGAGGGAAGAGAAGAGGGCAGATGAAGAGTTTCAACGAGCAACAGCTGATTGAGTAAATGGGCGCATTATTTTGCATTTTAGGTGCAATGTGCTTGCTTTTGTCCGAAGTTGTCGTGTATATTTTAAATCGTGGAATAAAACGCCTGAACGAGACCATTCATATAAACCCTGCTACTGCAGGGTTTTCTGTTTCTGAAAACAAATGCCTGAAATCGGCTATAAAGTGTGATCTGAATCAAAATGCCATGCGCCAAACTTAAGGAATATTAAGGAACTGTAAATATTCTTTATAAGTGATGGTCTTATGGCGTTAAAAGATATTTTTGTGCGAACCGAACCTCGCAGACGGCATTATGGTGTTGCATTGTTTATCGGGCTTATTTCTGGGGTGGTTTCAGCATTTGTTAAATGGGGTGCTGAAGTACCATTACCACCGCGTAGTCCTGTCGATATGTTTACCAGTGCCTGTGGACCAGAGTCATTAATTCGAGCTGCCGGGCAAATTGATTGTTCCAGAAACTTCCTTAACCCTCCTTATATTTTCCTGCGTGATTGGTTAGGGCTGGCCGATCCAAATGCGGCTGTCTATACCTTTGCCGGACATGTGTTTAACTGGGTAGGTGTAACGCATATCATATTCTCCATCGTGTTTGCGGTTGGGTATTGTGTAGTTGCCGAGGTGTTTCCAAAAATCAAGCTGTGGCAGGGTTTGCTTGCAGGTGCACTCGCACAACTGTTTGTCCATATGATTTCGTTCCCGCTTATGGGCCTAACTCCGCCGTTGATTGAACTTCCATGGTATGAAAACGTTTCTGAAATATTTGGACACCTGGTGTGGTTCTGGTCCATTGAGATAATTCGCCGGGATCTGAGAAACAGAATTACGCACGAACCGGATGCTGAAGTTTCTCTGAATTCAGCATTCAGATAATCTAAGCTGCGAAGTCATAAGCCCGCATAAAATGCGGGTTTTTTATGCCTGTGATTAGTCGCTCTTCGATAGCAATGTTCGCTGCGAAGGTAGCTGCGACTCATGCAGAGTGTATTGACGCTAGCTATGTTTGCAGCATAACGTATTGATGTGGTGAATCCCCCTATGCGGAGGGGCGACCAGTCAGTTACAGAACCTGTAAATGCAGCGCGGGCCATGCCGACTGGGGCATGCTCACCGGGAGGCACCCGGCACCACACTGCCACTAAACATATTTAAGATTTATGGCAGGTTTACTTCTGCGGTTGCCCTTCTATGTTTATAGAACGTAACGGCAAAAGTGAATGCTTCCTGGTAAATCGGTAGCTCGGACTATTAGGAGTTCCTTCGTTTCGTTACTACCTAGAATGCCTACTTTCTGCCCGTTCCTCTGAGCGGGCTTTTTTTCGCCATGAATAAGGCTCCTCGGAAAGCTGAGGTACAAATCATTTGAGGCTGCGCTTATGCGTGGCCTTTTCTTTTTCCCCTCAATTCTGAGAGGACTCACAGCAATAAGAGGGGGCTTAATGTCCGATCCTTTAACTGGTACCGGCCTGATTTTTGGCGGCGGTTTAATTGGTTCCGTCGTATATGGCGTTATCACCCACACCGATTTTGGTGTGGTATTTGGGGCTTTTGGCGGCGCGGTGTTTTATGTGGCAACGACCGCAAACCTGACACGTGGAAGGCAAATAGCTTACTTCATGACGTCGTTTATTGTCGGTGTTCTGGCTGCCGGATTATTAGGCTCAAAATTTACTACCTGGACAGGCTATACAGATCGTCCGCTTGATGCGCTCGGTGCGGTGGTGGCATCTGCTGTCACCATCAAGGTCCTGACTTTCATTAACAGCCAGGACTTGAGCAGCCTGTTCGGATTACTTTCCCGATTAAGGGGAGGAGGTTCGAATGGTAATAAATGACCCGGCAGCGCTCGCCAATGCGGTGATATGTGCCGTTATTGTCTGCGCTTTGATGTTTTATCAACGTCGCGGTGCTAGGCATCGCCCTGGTATCTCCATCATTGCTTACTTACTGGTATTGATTTACGCGAGTATTCCTTTCCAGTTTATCTTCGGTCTTTACGTACAGTCCCACTGGCTGGTGGTAATGGCAAACGTGATGATATGCGCCGCCGTGCTGTGGGCTCGGGGTAACGTGGCGCGTCTGGTCGATACACTGAGGCACTAATGAATCAAACACAATTCCAGAAGGCGGCTGGTATCAGCGCCGGGTTAGCTGCGCGCTGGTTTCCGCATATTACAGCCGCGATGAAAGAGTTTGGCATCACTTCCGCTATCGACCAGGCAATGTTCATTGCCCAGGTAGGGCATGAAAGCACGGGATTTACCCAGCTTGTTGAGAGCTTCAATTATAGCGTGGCCGGCTTGAATAGTTTTGTCCGCGCCGGGCGGCTGACGCAGGGTCAGGCTAATTCGCTCGGCCGCCGGCAGGGTGAACCATCGTTGCCACTGGAGAGGCAACGAGCGATCGCCAATCTGGTGTACAGCAAACGCATGGGGAATAACGGGGCAACAGACGGCTGGTTTTACCGCGGGCGCGGGCTCATCCAGACCACCGGCCTGAACAATTACCGCGAATGCGGGAATGCTTTGAAGATTGATCTGGTTAAACAGCCTGAATTGCTGGCACAGGATGAGTATGCGGCGCGCAGTGCTGCCTGGTTCTATACCTCACGCGGCTGTTTGCGTTATCCCGGTGACCTTACACGCGTCACTCAGATTATCAACGGCGGACAGAACGGCATTGATGACCGTAAAGCCCGCCATCTCCTGGCAAAAAGTATTCTTGTTTTAGGGAAATATGAACTATCTCATTAATCGACTGAAAGAGCCGTCAACCTGGCGCGGCATCATCCTGGTCATTGCCGGTGTCTTCGGCTATCAGATGCCTCCGGGCATTCAGGAGACCGTCATCGCTGGCGGCGTAGCGCTGGCTGGCGTTGTTGGTGCGGTGATGCCGGACAGCGTTAAGAAGTAACCTGGCCAGAAACCAGCAGGCCTACAGAAACCCGCTTTCCTTCAGTTTTTTAGCCAATAAGTAATTGGTGATTACTCCAAGAGAAACCCCAACAACCCACGGCACAGCTGAATCAAGCATTAGTGAGTTGTTCACGTTAATGCTGGCGGTGATGCAGGCATAGGTATTTGTAAAAGCAAACCATGTAAAAAGTATCTGTTTCATTTGGTTATCTCCTTGCTTTCCCTCCCAACAATATCCACCTACGAGTTAGCAAAAGCAAACTAGGTACAACCGAAAAGGCTACGAAATGAGTGAAGCAAAACCGCAGGACGGCAGCACTGTAAAGGGCTACCGCACATTAACCGCTGGCGACATTGACCTGATGAATCGCCTTAAGGACGTCAGCCGTCATTTTTGCAGTCTGCTGGATAACAGAGCTGATGCTTACCCCTGATTCATCAGTGTCTTCATGCTGATTATGTGCTTTTTGTGATAGAAGTGGCCAAATTCGCTAAATGCAGTAAAATGCTGTGCGCTATAATTCTGCGACGGAGTATGGGGGGGAAGTTATGAGAGATCAAGATGTTAGGGCTGCGGTTCATCAGAAGCTTCTTAAAGAGTCGCATTTAGATCCTGATTGTCTTGTGATCGATGAGTTTTCCATATCCCTTGGTGCCAGTAGAGCAGATATAGCGGTAGTTAACGGCATTCTTCACGGTTACGAACTAAAAAGTGAATATGATTCTTTGGAACGGTTGCCGCTACAAATCAAGCATTATTCTGCCGTTATGGACAAGGTTACTCTCGTTGTAGCAGATAAGCATCTGGACGGAGCGCTTGAGTTAATACCTAGCTGGTGGGGGGTGAAGACCGTATCAGTAGGGCCAAAGGGGGCGATTCGCATCAAGCATATGCGTGCCGAAAAGCTCAATCGGAATTACGATTCCTTGATGCTCGCTCAGTTGTTATGGAGAGATGAGTGTATTGACGTTCTAGAGCGTTGGGGCTGTTCTAAAGGTTTTAAAAGCAAGCCCCGATTTGAGTTATGGAATGTCGTCGCCGATTTTATACCCGTTGCAGATCTTCGACTTGAAGTCAGAACTGCACTAAAGAATCGGATCGACTGGAAGGTTAGGGTCTAGCCGGTATAGACTGTGACAATAGATATAACTGTCTAACAACCAGCGTTAGATGGTGTATATGGGCTACTTTACGCCAATCTTTAGAACCCCCTGATTTATTAATACCAGCAGCCCTATCGTATATGTACTGGTCTCCCAAACTGAAGCCTGGGCCAAATGCTTGGTACTCAGCCGAATTGACTAGGATAGAACAAAGATTTTTAGTTTGGCTCCATCCATTTCCCTTAACTGCTGTACCTTTTACAAAAATCCATGAAGTATCATTCGAATATCTTACTGCAACATATTGAGACATGAATCGTGGATCTACGCTCGTTATGGTGGCACTTGCTGTTGGATAATCACTGAAGCACGGTGTCCTGCCATTGATAGAATTTTTCACTACATATAACCAGAGATCGTATTCGTGTCGTGGAATATGATGGACTACATGCTGAGGAATTCCCGTCTGCGAGCTGGGGTAAGAGGTTGAAGATAAGATTAATGTTCTCCAAGGTGCTTGTCCTGAAAGAGAACTAATAACGGCTAAGGCTTGTTGTTTTAAGCTATCGTTAGCGCTTTGGATATCTCCATAATCTACAATGATGTCAATCAAGTTAGGAGGAAGGTTTAACTGATTGAGCAAGTGTGCAAACAAGTGCCATGTTTGGGGGCTAAGTGAAATAGCAACACCATTAGATACGTTTCGCTGAACAGCATGTATGTAGTTTGCAGTGGATGCAGGAGAAACAACTGGCACAATTTCCTTTCCGTACGCCCTGGCGTCGTTAATGCACATATCTAAAGGATGATTGCGACTTGAACCATGTTTATCTAGATACTTCAGGTCTAACAAAACTGGACGTATAGGAGTCCAGGATGCTGCGAGATTAGCACCGAAGTCAGATAAATAACTGCTTAACGATTTTTTATAACAGTCATTTTCGTAGTCCCAGTCAATATCAAGAATGGTGAGAATAGGGGTGAAACCAGAGATTATTGTCTGATCTAACTGCATCAGAGATTCATACTCAGCAGGTTTCCATCTTAGCTGTGGGTAGTAATGATGAAGACTCATTAAAGCTCCTTTTTTTAGAGATTTTAACGTAAAGCAGGGATTGCAAGAATTTTATACCTCTGAAAATGTCAGTAAAAATTGAGCTAAATCTAAGTTTATAAAGTTGCTTGTTAAGTGAAAGAGATGATGTATCAGAAATTTATATGATCTACTCCCCGTTGATTAATACACCACGATGTTAGTAATGTCTTCATAAGCCACATGAGGACATCCCCATGAAGAAGCGTTTATACGACAAACAGATCATCAGTATCCTCCGCGAAGCTGAAGCCGGGGTTTCTGTCCGTGAGCTCTGCCGTAAGCACGCCATTTCCGATGCCACCTTTATACCTAGCGCAAGAAGCATGGCAGCATGGAGGTGCCCGAGGTTGAGCGCCTGAAGTCGCTTTAGGAAGAGAACGCAAGACTCAAGAAGCTGCTTGCCGAAGCCATGTTGGATAAGGAGGCACTTCTGGCGGTTCTGGGGCGAAAGTACTGACGACAGACCATAAGCGGGAAGCCGTTGAGTTTATGTGTGATGCGACCGGTCTGTCGCAACGTCGTGCCTGCCGGCTTACTGGTTTGTCCCTGTCGACTTGCCGCTATGAGGCTCAGCGTCCGGCGGCTGATACCGAATTATCAGGGCGCATCACTGAGCTTGCACTGAAGCGTAGGCGTTTTGGCTACCGCCGCATCTGGCAGTTACTGCGTCGTGAAGGGCTTCATGTTAATCACAAGCGCGCGTAAACAAACCGACATTACTAACTGATGGTTGTATCTAATACTGGAGCGGTCACCTGCTGAGGATCTCGTGAAACTCGAGTGAAAATGAATGAGAACTAAGTCACCTCCGGGTGGCTTTTTTAATGGCATTACAGGAGCATCTTTGGATAGTGGCTTCGATAATGCTCCCCACATCGCACAGAGGTAAGACATGTCAGAGATCACCGCATCCGAGCAAATTCGCCTGGATATTATCAAGAAAGTTAACTACGACACCGCAGCGGCCAAGCTGGCCATTGACTGGGTAGGCGACAGCTATCTGAAGTCTGAGCTATTCGCAGACTCCTTTGATCGTGTCTTCACTGAAAGTGAGATTGTCTCGAAGACCCGCAAGGCCATCCAGGAAGCGACCGAAGCGCTGGCGCTGTTTGATACCATCGCAGAGCAGGCGAGCTAAGGCATTACAGCAGGCATTCATCGAGTGCCTGTGATAACGTTTATGCTCCTGTATAAGGGGCAGTTGTATGATGTCATGCAACGAAGCAACCAAGCTATGGAAAGTCCGGGTAATGGTTTGGAGTGAATGTGACGTTTAGCAGCGGTGGTATAGATGGCTACTTTTTCCTGTTGCTTAGTATGTGGCCAGTGCTAATGGTTTTATTCCTGGGATTGTCTCCTGCATTTTACGGTGTGTTAATGCCTAAAACGGCAATTGCTTGTCTGGTGATCGCTGCAGCCTTTGGCATTGGTGGGTGGTTCTATGGATTGTGATCTAAGTAACATTGGTCAGGTTTTAAGCTGGTCTCTGACCCCCATTATCACAGGCATTCACAGAGTGCCTATGCTAATGACCATCAGACAAATCGTCTTAGCTGACAGTTCAATTAATCACCAATTACCAGTTGCACGGGGTAACTGACATTATTGTCTGTTTATCCCGGTGAATTTTAAAATACTCACTACTCTCATAACGTCTCTGCCTGCCACACCAGAACGGCAGAGGTCAGTTAGCCGTATAGATGAACCTCTCCCGAGTGGCTCCTGAGAGATTCTTTATACGCTAGCTGGTAGTAACTAAAGGCCGCATATTGTTGCGGCCTTTTTCATCTCTGTAAAATGAAAGTCCTCAGGCGGTTAACGATGCTCTGGACCATGGAAGTGTTCTCCACCATGTCCGCCTCCATGGGGACCAGGGGGAAGGATACATCCTGAAAGTGACAGCGCACCACAGATCACAAAAACAGCAAGCATAATTCTTTTCATAATAACTCCTGAACTAAAGAGCCTTAATTCCAAAACATAAAAGTGAATATTTTATGGAGAATCAGTAATTCCTTTTTCTCCCTCACGTTAAATAGGAATAATCCATGGCAAAACCGGACTGGGGCGAGCTTCAGCAACGGTTCCTGTCCGATCATGCCGCAACTGGCGTATCACCGAAGGATTGGTGTGAAGCGCAGGGACTGAATTACGCTACTGCCCGCCGATACATCAAGAAACCCACTGCGCAAACTGCGCAAAAACCTGCGCAAAAGAAACTGCGCACTGCGCAAAAGGAAAAGTGCGCAGAAGAGCTGGTGGATGGTGACGGCCTCACCAGTCAACAACGTTTATTTGTCGCGGAATACCTGAAAGACAACAACGCCACACAGGCCGCCTTTCGAGCCGGGTAACCGCCCTGGTCAATGAGGTGACTGACAAGCCGGCAGTCGGGCATATCATCACCGCACCGGATTCTATTACGGGTGAGCTTCAGCGTTACGAGATCATCACCGCTTCTGCCGACTCTGCTGGCGCTGCGTACTCCATTCAACTGCGGAGGGTGTGATATGGCTAAGGGCTGGAACATTGACCCGGCGGCATTCGCCGGGCTGGTGGCCGAAGATGTCAAACTACGCCAGCGGACAATCGCCATTCAACTGCTGAATGAAATTGTTCAACGGTCGCCAGTAGGAAACCCGGAGCTGTGGGCCATCAACGCGACCGCGGTTCAATACAACAAAGCTGTTGGGGAATGGAACGAATCTCTTTATGCCGATCCTGCTAACCTGACCAAAACCGGAAGGCTCAGGAAGAAAGTCCGTGTTAATGACAGCATGGATATCAGGCGGCCGGCTGAGTATCGCGCAGGAACCTTCAGGGCATCGCATTTTGTCAGCATCGGCGAACCCGATCACTCCGTCCCGACCGAACCGGATCCGCGTGGGACAATGACGTTTCTTAATGGCAAAAATATCATTGACCAGGCGCCAGCCTACTCGGTGATTTACATCCAGTCGAACCTGCCTTACTCCGTGCCTCTGGAGAATGGTCACTCAACGCAGGCGCCAACAGGCGTCTATGCCGTCTCGTTTAATGGTGTGATTCAGGCCTACAAATGACCCTTACAGAAATCAGAAACGCTGTCATTTCCCGAATGGCGGCACAGACCGCTATTGCCTCTGATGCGGTGGATTATCCCAATGGTCCGGTATTTGACCCCAGCAACCGTGATATCTGGGCCCGCCTCACCAACATTGCAGGACAGGCTGGCGCAACCGAGATCGGGGATGGGCCGGTAGTCCACAGGACGGGCTTACTCATCATTCAGCTGTTTGTTCCGGTCGGTACCGGGACGTTGCTTATCTCCCGGACCGCCGATCAGCTAACGGAGCTATTTGAGTTCAGGGACGACGGAAAGCTGAGTTATTTCGCAGTTTCTGCTGTGCCGGCTGGTGAGACCGATGGCTGGTTACAGCTCAATCTTCAAATTCCTTATCGCGCTCTGTAGCGCACAAAAAAACAGGAGGCTCCTGTGAGCTCAGGTGCAAAAGTAGTAGCCGCGTTTATTCGCGAGACAACGCCAGGTATCACGCCAACAGCAGGGGCGTGGAACCTGCTGCGGCGTTCTTCATTTGGTCTGAAACCAACGCAGAACACCAACGACAATGACGAAATCGCTGGTGACCGCATGGCGCAGGGTGTTTCACGCGGCACTGCGGATGTCGGCGGCGATGTCGGTACGCGGTTTCGCTGGAATCAGCATGACGATTTTCTTGCCAGCTGTTTCGGTTCCGAATGGCTAAATAACGTGCTGACGATGGGTAATGGTCGCATTACGTTCTCCGTGGCGACTTTTGCCAGTGATGTGGGGATCGCCCAGATTGCCCGCGGTTGCCAGGTTGGCACCTTCCAGATGGAAATCCCGGCCGATGGTGATATCACTGCAACCATTACGTTTGCAGGGCTGGACTGGGAGACGAAGGGGGACGATACCAGCTATTTCACCACGCCGGTGGATTTAGCGGGGGCGCTGCGTTACTCCTTCAAGGAGGTCACGAACATCCGGCTGAATGGTGTTGATGGCGGGACAGGCTTCTGCGTCGACACCTTTAACATTCAGTTCAACAACAATATGCAGACCCAGCGCTGCATCGGTACCGGTTCGGCATTCGCCGGCGCAAACATTCCGACAACCTTTACCCCGTCAGGTCAAATCACGCTGTCATGGTCAAAGGCTGCCTGGGAGGTTTACAAAAAAACGTTCACCGGCGAAACGGTGCCGTTTAGCTTCACGCTGGAGAATGCTGAAGGCGCCTATACCTTCGATTTCCCGGAAGTGCAGATCTCCGGCGACTGGCCGGATGCGGGGAGCACTGACATTGTTCAGGTTCAGCTGGATATCACCGCGGCCAATACGCCGCCGACGATTACGCGCGTGCCTAAAGTGCCGGCGACGGCAATCAGTGTTGCGCCAGCCACTTCAACTGGGGGCGTGGGATCTACTGTGACGTTAACCGCCACGCTTACGCCAGCTGATTCAACAGATACCGTCCAGTGGACGTCATCGGATCCGACTATCGCCAGCGTGGTTTCTACCGGGCAGAAAACAGCGAAAGTCACACGTAACGCAGCCGGCACTGCAACCATCACCGGTAAGGCCCGCACCTTTACGGCAACATCTGAAATCACCGTTACCGCGCCTTAATTTACCTGGCCCGTTCTGCAGTCATCGCGGATTGGGCTTCATTATGGAGTTATTATGCTGATTATTTCTTCTCAAATTGATTTGAACGGAGAACGCTGGTTTTTCCCTTACAAAAAGCCAGCAGGAAGTAAAAAGAAATTCACGCCGGAAGACGAGGCTCTATTTAAACTCCGTCTGCTGGTGGCCAGTAGCGAGAATCCACAATACCGCTCACGCAATGCGCTGGTGCGGCGCCATATCGACAAAATGGACGCGAGCTACCAGGTCGGTACGGATGCTTTCGATCTCGCCAGTGTGGGCGAGATTGACTCGGTTGATGATCTTCTCATCGACAATTGCGCGCGCTTTCTTCTGAAAGACTGGGAAGGCGTGGGGGAGCTGGTGGATGGTATGGAGACGGCGGTAGCGTATACACCTGAGCGTGGTGTTGCGTTACTGAAGCAAAACCCCTCACTGTACTGGCTTATTCTGGCTGAGGCGGCGAATATTGCTCAGGGTAAGGAGCAGCAGACTCAGGAAACCGTAAAAAAGCCTTAGAGGCGCAGAAGTGGCTTAAGGAGTTCGGGGGAGAGCAGGGTGAGAAAGCAAAGTGGCGCAGGGAGAAACTCAATCTCCCGCCCATTCCAGAGCCTGAAATCGATGCAGTCACTGGGGAGATCCTCAACGCTTACGCCATGATATCGCGCGGCAGGAAGTATGCAGGCATGGCCGGCGTGCCACTCCCTCTATCCCTGAACGATATTGAGCTTTACCTGGCATCGCGCACCATCCTGATCGACCGCATTGAGTTTGATGCAGCGATACTGGCCCTTGATGATGTCTGGAGGGCTGAGTGGGCGGAAGAGCAAAAAAGGCGGGCGATAGTGAAATAGCCTTATCATTGTTTAGCTGCGCCTATATGTTAGGATGTTTCCGATTGTAATCACGGGAAACATAAAATGAAGAAATTGATGATAGTAATTGCTGGGGTGTTAGCTATTTCTGGTTGTGCTACTAAGCAGTATCCGCAAGCTCCGTCCGTTACCAGCGAAGAGTCTGCAGCGTTAGACTGCAATGCCATTAAGCAGGAAATTGCGAAAACGCATAGCATACAGAACGAGATCGAGACTACTGGTCAGTTTGACGGACGGACTGTATTGGGTGCTCTTGGTGATTTCGGCATCGGTAACGGAATGGCTAAAAGTGAAGCGCGTAGAAAGGCTCAGGCACGCCTTCAGCAGCTCGAGTCTCTAAAAATAGTTAAATGCTCAGATAAAAATATTTCTGGTTAATTCAGTGAGCCACCTTCGGGTGGCTATTTTCTGGAAAGGGGATGTCGTGAGAATAATCGGATACCTCGCTATTTCAATAGGTGTTATCTTCGCTGTGTCAGCGCTGTTTATGGATGTAACGGTGACGACAAGTGATGGCTACAGAGTTAACAATCTTGGTTTAATGTCTTCACGACAAAATTATATGATATTTGGCGGGTTCGTAGCGATTGCAGGAGTCATCATCGCTTTGGTCGGTGAGAAGTTCAAACCATCCGCAAACTCAGTCAAATGTCCATACTGCACAGAGTTAATAAGCGCTGAAGCGGTGAAGTGCAAGCATTGCGGGAGCGACGTTACCCCTTCGAAGACAATAGTTAGCGCTGACGATACTGAGGCCAGTGATAGGTTGGCTGACGTCAATGTAAAGTTGATCGCAGGGTTTGTGCTGGCGGTCTTTGCGGCGATTATCGGCGCAATAATTTTTCACCGTCAATGAATTAAAAGCGTAACAGTTTCAAAAGCTCTAACCTCGCTTCGGCGGGGTTTTTTATTGCCCGGAGAAAGGTAAATGACTGAACAAACATCCCGCCTTGCGATCGTTCTTGATAGCTCCGGGGCAGAGAAGCAGGCTGACAGCCTTACCGTTGCGCTTGATAAGATGACTCAGTCTGGTGATAAGGCTGTAACCAGCATATTCAAAGTGACAAAAGCGACTGACGATGAAAAAGATGCTCTCAATAAATTACGAGCAGCCATTGATCCGGTTGGTGCTGCAATTGATACAGTCGGTCGCCGCTATAGTGAGCTAAAAAAATACTTCGATAAGGGTCTAATTGACGAGGAAGAGTTTCGTTCGCTGTCTAAGATGCTGAATGACACCACTGAGGAACTAAGTGGTGTTACACAAGCTCAACGAGAAGCAGAGAAGGCCAGCAAACTGGCTGCTGTGCAGCAGGAGGCGCAGGCTGATGCATTCCAGAGAATGCTCGATAAAATCGACCCTCTGGCAGCTGCTCTTCGCAATCTTGAACAACAACAAAGCGAACTGAATACTGCCTTTAAATCGGGCGCAATTAATACTTCCCAATATGATGCATACAGCAAAAAACTTCAGGAGACTCGTCGGGAAGTCACTGGCGAAGCACAAGCCGAGCGCGAGGCTGTAAAAGCACATGATGAGCAGGTAAATGCACTGCGTCGTCTTGAGGCCCAAATAGATCCCGTAGGTGAAGCATTCCGTCGCCTTAACGAGCAGCAGCGCCAGCTGGATACAGCTAAAACATCCGGGATGCTGTCGCCCCTGGCTTACGATCGCCTCAACAGTAAACTTGCAGAATCCCGCGATGCTCTGGAGAAAACCCAGGCGCAATTGGGTAAAACAAGCCAATCTGCAGCTCAGACTGCCAACGCTATGCGCATGATCCCTGCTCAGATGACCGATATCGTTGTCGGTCTTTCTACCGGGCAGTCACCGTTTATGGTTCTTATGCAGCAGGGCGGTCAGCTCAAAGATATGTTTGGCGGCATTGGGCCAGCGATTAAGGGCGTTGGCACATATGTCATGGGTCTGGTTAATCCCTATAGCGTAGCAGCTGCTTCAGTTGGGTTGCTAACTTATGCCGTCTATCAGAACCGACAGGAAATTGATGCTGCGACAAAAATAGCCACAACGTCTCTTGGCGCTAACGGAGATGCTGCAGAACGGCTGGCGCTTAATATGGTTGCCATATCTGACAAGACTGGTCAGGCGATTGATGAAGTCAGTAGTATGTTTATAACGACTAATGACGGTGCGAGCGAAGCAATAAATAAGCTTATCGACGTTGGTTTTAGTTATGACGAGGCAAGGACAAAGGTAGCCCAATACAAGGACTCTGCTAATTTCACCGCCTTGAATGCTGATATTGATAAGCATCGACGGGAGATCCTGAAAATAGGTGATTCGTGGACAGCTGCAGCTATTGAGGTCAAAAATTATTACACAGCAGCGGATAAGGGTAGGCAAAACGTAGCGCTTGGTGGCGCAATTGACCCTACGATGAGGTTTATCGGCCAGGCATTAGATCTGCAAACCACGATGAACACACTTACCATTGAAGGTAATAAGGCGGTAAAAAATTCCGTTGACTGGATTAATAAGGAGTATCTGGCGGCAGACAGGGTTGCCGGTGCAGAAGCTCGGTTAAAGGAGGCAAGAGCACAGTCCAGAAAAATTGCTTTCTCAGGAAATAAAGAAGCAATCGAACAGGCCAATGCGCTAATTGCTGTAAGAGAAAAGGAACTTGAGCAGGCCAAAAAAGCTGGGCAGCCTAAGACCCACAAAGAAAAAGCCTATACCGAGGACGCAGCAACCCGGCTGCTTGATCAGATAAACCAGCAGACTGCTGCCATGCAGTCCCAGCTGGATGCCAGTGACAAGCTTAACAGCGCGACACAGGCGCGAATCAAGTTCGAGCAACAGATTGCTGACCTCAAGTCTAAAACGCAGCTCACCGCTGACCAGAAGTCGATCCTTTCCCGTTCAGATGAAATCCTCCAGGCATATAAGCAGCAGGAGGCACTGCAAAATTCCGTAAAAACCCTGGACGATTACCGGAAAATGCAGGAACAGGTAAAGACGAAGGATGAGCGGACCAACGATCTGCTTAAAACTCGTCTTGAACTGCTGGAGAAAGCCAAAGCAACCGGGCAACTAAAACCCGGTGAATATGAAAAAACACGGGCAGATATTTATCAAAACACCGATATGCAACTGCCCTCGACGGTTCGTAATGTTGTAGGAAACCTGACACCCACAGGAGGGCGACTCTCTGGAACTTTTGAGGGGATGCAGGGGCAAATCAACGAATATGACCAGGCTCAGCAAGAGCTCCAGCGCTGGCTGGCAGCTCAGGAGGAAGCTTATGCGAAGGCCGGTGAAATAACTGCCGAGGGTGAGGCCAGAATGACCTCGATTCGTCAGCGTGCAGCGGATGCAAATCAGGTCATAGAGGCTCAGAAAAACACCATCATATCTGCGGCCACGCAGTCCTTGTTTGACAGTACCGCCGACATCATGCGAACGGGGTTTGGTGAGCAATCGGCAATCTACAAGGTTGCTTTTGCTGCGAGCAAGGCATTCGCTATCGCTGACTCTATGGTGAAAATCCAGCAGGCTATAGCAAGTGGGGCAGTAAGCGTGCCTTATCCGGCCAACATCATCGCTATGGCCTCAATCGCTGCGCAGACTGCCAGTATCGTCTCAAATATCCAGGCTGTTTCAGGAGTTGGCTTCGCCTCCGGCGGTTACACCGGCCCCGGTGGTAAGTATCAGCCAGCGGGTATTGTTCACAAAGGAGAGTACGTCTTCGACCAGGCATCAACGAACCGGATCGGCGTGTCTCAGCTTGAGGCACTTCGAAATGGCCAACCGCTTGATGCAACTCTGGGGCGCACAGGGTTTGGTACTGGTGTTCAGAACGTTAACAGCGATAACCGCAGGCAAACAACTGTACACGCGCCGATTAATCAGGAGTTTCATCTCCAGGGTATTACTCCGGAGCAGTTGAGCGCTACACTCAATCAGAATAATCGACTGCTTTCCAGGCAGTTAAAAGGTGAACTCACAAAGGAGGTTACCATGCCACAAGGGGCTTTTGGCAACGCTCTAAAAGGAAACTATACACGACACGGTCCTAGGTAAGCTAAACTGCATTAGCTGAGACTTGATTAGGTAGGTAAGTCTAACAATCTGAGTAGATGCAAGAAAACACAAGGATCTTATTAATGGAAGCGTTGTTAACATTTACATTTAAAGACTTCATAGCTTTTATGATTCCTCTTTTTATTGGCGGACTTATCTTCAATAGGAGACGTAAACGTAAGGAGGTCCGAGTGAAGTTTTCATTTCTTTGGCTTGTTTTGATTGTCGGTGGAATTCTTGAAATATGCGATGACATCTACACAACTTATTCCTATAGGCATAATCACTTATATAATAATGATACGCTTACAACCGTGTTTAACTATGATTTTGCAAAAATTGTTTTTTGTGGGGTTTTGATCTTTGTTTCTATTGCGCTTCTTCTTCAGGAGTTGCTTTTAAACAAGCACTCACATTGACGTATATTGCCTGTCGGCACATCGCCCTTTTTTATTTTGGCATGGGCTGTGCCGAAACAATTTAATGTCACATTAAAGTCAATAAAACTAATATATTGATAATGCTGCTTTTTTATTTCTTTTGGCTCTTGAAATGAGTTGATAAATATATCGCCTTGTGTGTTTGTGTCGATTTAATAAGATTTTTATCTTCGTTAATCTGAACCAAAAAATCAGAGATTTCTTCGATTCCATCGTGCTTTATTCTGAAATGAATACCCTCCTGAGGTTAATGGTGAAATTTTATTCGAGATACTTTACCGGGAGACTGCATGACTGATATCTACTACCCACATGACAGCCTCCCTATGCCATTACAGGAAGGGTACGGATTCCAGCCTGTCAGCCCGTTAAAACGAACCCAGTTAACCACCGGCCGCGCGCGGCAAAGGCGAGCTTATACGTTCACGCCGACGCAGGCCAGCATCACCTGGTTTATGGAAACCGATGCGCAGGGCCTGGCGTTTGAGTCCTGGTTCCGTGATGCGTTATCTGACGGGGCAGCGTGGTTCATGATGAAGCTGCAGACGCCGGCGGGCATTAAGTTTTACAAATGCCGCTTCACAGATATTTATCAGGGACCGGTGCTGGTGGCCCCGATTTACTGGAAGTACACGGCAACGCTTGAATTATGGGAGCGCCCCCTTGCTCCTGCCCCATGGGGTAATTACCCGGAATGGATCGTCGGAAGCTCACTGCTGGATATTGCGCTGAATAAGGAGTGGCCCAAGGCTTGATTAAAACCGTTTCACCTTCATAATCACTTGTGTCGATTTGTGGGAAAGTCCTTCATGCCGCTCCGTAGCCGGAGAGTGAAATAAAGCGCGGAATAGCGATCCTGCCGGTGAGGGTACACCCACATTCGACACCAATTTTTAAGGTCACCTTCGGGTGGCCTTTTTTATTGGGTAAAAATCATGACAAGACTCAACCGCCTCTACGCCAGCAGCGGGCCGGAGGTGATCATTGAGACGCTGCAGATCACCATTGGTTCTGACGTCCATTATCTGTGCCAGGGCTACGAGGATATTACGGCAACGACGGAGAACGGCGATACCGTAACGTTTACCGCCTGTGCGATAGACATTGCTCTGCCGGCGCGCAATGCGGACGGCACGCAGGACCTCAAATTTGCCTTGTGCAATATCGATGGTGTTGTGTCCACGGCTATCCGCTATGCGCTGGCTAACCGTCTGTCTGCATTGCTGACGTACCGGCGTTATATCTCCACGGATTTAGCGGCCCCTGCGGAAGTGCCGTATACGCTGAAAATCAAGTCTGGTTACTGGACGGCGACAGAGGCGCAGATTACCGCGGGCTACATGAATATCCTCGATATCGCCTGGCCACGATACCGCTACACGCTACCTGTATTCCCCGGACTGCGTTATATCAGCTAAGGAATCCCAATGTTTAACCCTGATAAATACCGTTCTGTTAAATGGCAGAAGGGCGGTAGAGCCTACCCGCTACTCGACTGCTTCGGGATTGTGAATGAAATACGCAGCGACCTGGGGCTACCTGAATGGCCGGATTTTGCAGGTGTGACCAAAGACGGCGGGGGCCTCGACCGGGAAGCGCGCCGGATGATGCTTACCCTTGAGCGCTGCGAACCCTGCGAAGGGGCCGGGGTGGCCTGTTATTCCGGGTCGACTGTCACCCACGTAGGGATCGTGGTCAGTATCGATGGTCTGTTGCATGTGGCGGAATGCAATCCGGGTACGAACGTCACCTTTCTGCCGTTGCCGCGATTTAAGCGGCGCTTTGTTCGCGTGGAGTTCTGGCAATGACCATTCGTTTTTATCCTTCCCGGCTTCCCGGAGAACCACTTGAAACGCATGAGCATGGCGTTACGAGCATTCGCAGCTGGCTGGTTGCCAATGTCGAAAACTATACCGACCGGGATGTCCCACCACTGACCGTTGAGGTTGATGGTCAGTCAATTCCGCCAGGTGAGTGGGCTACTTGCGTGATCCACCCTGATAGTGATGTTCGGCTTTATCCGGTTCCCTTCGGGCTGGAGGCCGCCACAATCGCGTGGATCGGTATCGGTATCTCCGTTGCCGCTGCAGCCTATTCGCTTGTTTTGATGAGCACCATTGATACGGGCGGCTATACCTCATCCACAGGGCGGAGTCTCGACCTGAACCCGGCGCGGGCCAACACCGCAAAACTCGGTGATGCCATTCGTGAGGTGTTTGGCCGGGTGCGTATCTACCCAGATTATGTGGTGCAGCCGGTTACCCGGTTTGATGCCGCCGATCCTACGAAAATGCGCGTCCAGATGCTGCTATGCCTAGGTGTCGGTGATCTGATTTATACCAATGGCGATATCCGGGTAGGCAGCACTCCTGCATCGACGCTGCCGGGTTTCAGCAGCATCCATTACCCGCCAGGAGCGGACGTTTCCGGTGATGAGCGCAGTGAAAACTGGGTCAACAGTACGGAGGTCGGAGGGACATCATCCGGCACCGGGCTGGACATGGCCCAGACGTCGCCGGACGCAGACGACATTATCGCAGACAGCATGACCGTATCCGGTTCGAGCGTAACGTTTACCGGGCTGGACACGGATGACGGCGATGACGACGACGAGAACGATAACGCACTGCCGCCCAGCTGGGTCGCTGGCGCCGTGGTCGAACTGAAAGCCCCGGCGAACTACCAGATCACCACGGCGGCCGGATACAGCGTTATCGCAAGCCCGCTGCTGACGGAGATCGCGCCGGTGGTTGGAATGCCGGTGACGCTGGGGTTTAACTCTGTCGATTACGATCTGTTTATCGCGTCATATACCCCCGGCCAGGCTGCAGTGCCCGGCACCGGGGGGAGTGCGGCAAAACTCCAGGCCAGTGCGGCCCCGACCACCTACGATTTTTCGACCAGCTCCAGCACGTTCACGATCACCTGGCAGGGGGTTACCTACCCGGTGTCGCTGGTGGCTAACTACGTCTCGATGTCGGGACTGCTGGCGGCCATCACCGAGGGACTCACTGGCTCCGGCCTGGTTGCACAGGACAACGGCGGCACCGTACTGATAACCGAGTCGGCCAGTCCGTTCGCGGGTGGGGCGATCACGTCCTCTTCGCTGCCTGCAGTTGTTTTCGGTGATGCCCCGGTTTACACCTCCGGCACGGCATCAACCGGCGGCAGCCCGGCGGTAACGGCGAATGTGACACTCGCCTATAACTCTGCCACGGGAACGGCCTTTTCCGGCATGCCAGAGGGGGTGCAACGGCTTTCGCTTGCTCACCGCGGGAATGAGTACCGCATTGTCTCGACCGACGGCACAACGGCGACGGTGGCGCGCCTGGTTAATGGTGCCGTTGATGAGTCATGGCCGGGATTCACCGCCCGGACGATGATCGACTATGAGGCCACTGGTCTTAACGACACGCTGAGCTGGCTGGGGCCTTTCCTCGTATGCCCTGAGAATGAAGTGGTGGATGCATTCGAGGTGAACTTTTCATACCCTTCCGGTATTTGCGGCTTTGACAGTAAGGGCAAAAAACGGATCCGCCACGTTGAGTGGGAGATTCAGTATCGCGTCTACGGTTCCGGAGCGGGGTGGGTGAGTCACCAGGGAGAGTATGCGCTTAAAAACGTCAACGGGCTGGGATTCACTGAGCGGATCACCCTCAGCTCACCAGGGCTGGTAGAGGTTCGCTGTCGCCGGCGCAATGAGCAGGGCTCAAACAACGCCAGGGATTCGATGTACTGGCAGGCACTGCGCGGGCGACTGCTGACGCGCCCTTCATCCTATCCCGGCGTGTCGCTGATGGCGGTGACCGTTGAGACGGGGGGCAAATTGGCGGCTCAGTCGGACCGCCGCGTAAACGTTGTGGCCACGCGGGCCTATGACTCAGGAACGGCCAGAACCATTTCGGGGGCGCTGCTGCATGTCGGGAACTCGCTGGGACTGGAGATGGATGTCGACACCATCAACGTGCTGGAGTCTGCATACTGGACGCCACGCGGCGAGTATTTCGACTTTGCTACCGGCGACAGTATCTCAGCGCTGGAAATGCTGCAGAAGATAGCCAACGCCGGGAAGTCCCGCTTCCTGTTAAGCGATGGCCTGGCGACGGTCAACCGTGAGGGGATTAAGCCATGGACTGGCGTGATTACTCCGCATGAGATGGTGGAGGAGCTGCAGAGCGGATTTACCGTACCGTCCGACGATGATTTTGATGGCGTCGACGTGACGTACATCAACGGGACTACCTGGGCAGAGGAGACCGTTAAATGCCGGACGTCGGACAATCCGACGCCAGTGAAAATCGAGAACTACAAACTCGATGGGGTACTGAGTCGGGATCACGCCTACCAGATCGGCATGCGTCGCCTGATGAAATACCTGCAGCAGCGGGTGACGTTCCAGACCACTACCGAGCTGGACGCGCTGTGCTACAACACGGGCGATCGCATCGTGCTCACGGATGATATTCCGGGTAACAACACGATTTCCTGTCTGGTGGGGGCGATGACAACGGCTGGTGGCGTGACAACGTTCACCGTTACGGAGCCGCTGGACTGGTCTTTCGAAAATCCCCGAGCGCTGATCCGCTATCAGGATGGCTCTGCATCCGGGCTGATGTTGGCGAGCAGGGTGAGTGATTTTCAGCTGTCAGTCCCGCACCTGAACGAGTTTGATGACCCGATGAAGGTTGACCTGTCGTCGGCAACCATCGAGCCGATCCGCCTGGTGTTCTGTGGCTCAACGCGCCATGTCTACGACGCCATTGTAGAGGAGATCGCCCCGCAGTCTGACGGAACATGCCAGGTCACCGCTAAAGAATACCTGGAATCGTTCTACCAATACGACGACGCCACATACCCCGGCGACGTCGCGTAATACCCCATAACAACCCCTAATTAACTCTTTTCGCTCAAACCCTGGTTTGGGCGAACGCCTTTTTGGAGCAAAAAACATGGCCGAACTTAACCCGCCTTTGGGAACGACGACGCCTGAAATATTCATGGACAACGTTAAGCGCGCTGACGAGCTGGTTAACGGTCCGGCCGGGACGGTTAACGACCGCGGTGGTGAACCCCTCGATACATGGCGCCAGATGATGGCGAAAAACGATGAAGTCAGGCAGAACATCATTCCACTCGGTAAGCAGTACCAGACGCTGGCGGCAGCGCAGGCAGATGTCGCGAATATCCCGGAGGGCTCCACAACCTTCGTACGCAGTATTGACGATGCCTTTCTGGCTATCGAATACAGGAATGTAGACGGGACGTTGACGGCAACAGGCCGAACAATGGACGCAGGCGGCAATATCCGGCAGGCACCACTATCTGTCAACCTCGTCGAATTTACTGATCCGCTGGGTTTTTCTCATTCGCGTATTCGTGCCGATGGCGGTTTCGAAACACCGATGTCGTTACTGGATGAAGATGAAATATCCTCCGGCAATCTCTCTCTTGTTCACGATCCGCATTTTGATAGTGGAAAGTTAATGCTGTCTGATGAGCTGGGGTTTTCCGTTCCGGCGACAGAAGACAGTGAAAACGGTAATGTCGATCCCGGTGAGGTCACGGTTGATTTGCCTCCGCAAACAGCTGCATATGCACTGCTGTCAAAAATGCGGGCTGCGCTGGAAGATGTCTGCATCATCATTAATTCCGATTCCACCGGCATTACTCAGGATACCGATCCGGTTAACGGTGTATTCAAAAAATGGACCCGTAAGCTGGCGGAGTTCCTGGCCGGGAACTATCCAGCCTATACCGTTAATTATTATTCCTGGATTTCCGGTGCCTACAGCAGCCCGGAGACAATTCAGGTCGGCACTGCGGGGAAAACCCTGCATTTTTACAACGCAGCGGTCGCCGGTACGCAACCGCTTTATCTGATGGGACAGTATTTTGAGACCGCGTACGTGCCTCGGCAGGCCGACCTGATTATTTTCAACCACGGGCACAACACAGATAACAATGTGCCAGCCAGCACCCACATGGGGATGGATTTAGCCATTCTCTACACCATGCTGCAACGACACCCCAATGCCGGGGCGATAATAGTTTCGCAAAATCCGCTGAGGGACAGCGATAACGGGACTGTCCGGAGCAACGGTGCGCGTCAGGCTGCAATCACGGCAGGCTTCAGTCTGGTTGACGTATTCCAGTTGTTCCAGAACGCGGGCAAACCATCAGCCTGGTATATGGACAATATTCATCCGAATGCTACCGGTGACGCGAAAATTTTCGACCTGGTTAAAAATCTGTTCGTCTGGCCAGCCAGTCCTTCCCGGTTCATTCCCGGACTGGCAGCAGGAACCAGCTTACTCATGAATGGTGATTTCACCACCTGGTCAGAAGGACTGAATGCGCCTGACGGCTGGACGCTTACAGGATGTACGGCAGAGCGGGACTTCTCAAACGTGGAAAGTGGAGCGTATGGTTTACGCCTCACCCAGACCGATACTGTCGAAACTTACGCCGCCACGACATTACCTGCCGCCCTTGTGAAACGCCTGCGTGGAAAAACCGTTGTACTGGCGGCCAGGGTATTTGTTCCGTCGACATCAACCCGGGGTAACTGTGGAACGGTCCAGATACCTGAGATTTCCAACAACCGGCCCTATGGTACCCCGAGTGGGGGACGTGGCGGTTTTATCTGGAAAGCCACCGTTATTACCGTACCTACAACGGCAACGGCCCTCACGGTTCGGGCAGTACTGGATACAGCAGGCGGAGCTGCGGGTAACTGGTGCACCTTCGACCGGCTGACGCTTACTGCCGGGACTATCCCGCAGGATTTTTATTAACCGGAGAGTAAATATGGCAACCCGAATTATTAACAGAAATGCCAGCCTGTGGGCTTCACCTAAAGCGAAACTGTCCGTTCCTTTCGCTGGTCCCTGGGAGGGGTTCTTTTCATTTGGTATTGATGCAGCGACATCTGTTCGTAACCTGATTGAGGATAAGCCGGCGCTCTCCGTCATCGGCAGTCCGATATATGGTGGAAACTACATTGAGCTGACGGGTGCACAGGTGGCCTACCTGGCGACGTCAATCAAAAACTCCGAGGATATGACCCTTGTCGCCTCGGTAATGCCGATGAATGATGCCAGCTCTGCTGTCGTCTCTAACTATCAGTCGCAGCGCGCCGATGGTACCGGTCTGTGCATTGGTACTCAGCTGGGGTTTGATATCAACACACCCGCAGACGGAAACGTTCAGACCACGTTTAACCATGGTGTACTGGTAAACGGTATTTCGACTGGCGCGAGAGCAAATACTCCTGATGCGCCCATTAACACATGGAGTCTTATTAGCGGGAGGGTAAAAAATTCATCTCGTACCAGAACGGTAAATAACCTGACGACGGGAACAACCGGTGTGAACAGCCCGGCACTGAATCCAGCGGATTTGGGAGATTTCCTGCGTATAGGATCGGCGTATAACAGCCAGTTTGGTGGGGTGGTGAGAGTTTGCGAGGTCGCAATCCTGAGCGGGTATCTGGCTGACGCCGATTTTGCATTACTGGTACAGCTGATGCGCGCCAGTGCGGCAAAAAAAGGGATTGTGGTATAGATCTAACAAAAAATCCCCGGCAAAGATCCGGGGATTTTTTAGCCCTTTATCACGTTGTCTTGTCACGTCCTCAAGGAAGCTATAGTGGTCTTATTTCACGTGGTAATTGAAACTGAATACAGTACAAGTCAGCTTATTACGCGATTGATAAAATCCCTTCATAGCTCTGAGTGACGAGATCTACCATATCCATTTTTTCGGCCTGAGAGAGTATTCCGCCCGCCCACACCCCTGTCATTGCAATATCCACAGCGCCTAAAAAATCTGAAGTGATATAGGAGTAGCCAGCATAAATCGACTTATTCGGAACAGGGATTGCGCGGGCGGTAACAGCGACCTGTTCAGTCGATACCAGCTCACTGTTCGTCATTTTATGAAGCTGAAGCATCGAGTTATTCACATCGAGGAAAACCAGATGGAATTTACTGGTGTCCAGTGGAGTCGCGAGGGTGGCAGTTGCTGTTCCGCTTGAGCGCCCCACAATCCCCCTGATTTGAGGAATGGCCGGTTCAAAAACAAACGTATCCCCCTGCGGTTGTACGGCAGAGCCGAGATAGTTACCCATGCCCAGCGCTCTGGTAGTGCTTTTAGGCCGGAGTAACACCATCATGGTTTTAACGGGGTTATCCGTGACTTTCAGATCATAACCCCCCGCACCAACACCACCCGTAAACCAGTACGTGTTGATGACAGGTGCCCCCACTATGGTTGGCTCTTCCCCAAAAATAGCCCCAAAGTTCTGGCTGCCAAATGTGGCAATGCTCGCGATAGACGGTTGCGGATAACTCGATCCAATAATGCAGTCATCATCCCAGACAGCATCAACATTAATAGATAATCCCTGATTAGACATAATTACCTCACAACGTGATTTCAAACATGACGCAATAGTTATCCATACGGATAACCTCGCTATTAAGGGTAAAATTGATAATGTCGCCCTGGCTGTCACGCAGACAACCGCGCGGCCCGGCCAGGCGGCCCGGTGACTGGCCGGTGGTGCCGCCGTGAAAGGCATACTGAAGAATGGCTCCGGCAGGGATATCCGCTGCCGTTGAGACAGTCACCGCGTCATAACGGATATTGAGGCTGGTCAGCGGGATAATCGCACGTGTGTCAGGGTGCAGCAGCCGGAAACCATAATTACCCGGATCAGAAACAATGCTGGTATCAAAGCTCAGCCGACCCACCGGATTCAGCCACACCGTAGCGGCGCGGCCCTGGCGTTGATGACTAACCGGCATCAGAGGTTTTGCCGCTTTGCCGTCAATCAGCGCCCGCTTTTCCATCACTGAAATATACAGCCCCTGAATATAGGAGCTGCGGGCGGTGAGATGCGCGCCATCCGTGTAGTCGTGAATGTACATCGGGTTAGTGAGGTACACATTTTCGCGTGTCTGCGCCAGCTCCAGCAGCGCCATCGGAATGGTGGGATAGGCTGTGTTCGGCGTCCGGTTTATCCAGCTGCTGAACTGATAAACAAAAATCGGCACATGGACTTCTTCGCCGCACACAGCCGAGGCGTGGGCATCGATCCGCTGTTGCATGGTGTCGAAAATAGCCTGATAGTCTGCCTTGGTGGTGCCTTTCGTCTGATCTGCTTCGCCCTGCATCCAGTACATCGCCACAGGCCGGTAGGTTTTCCCGAGCTCCTGAGCGCGGGCGTAACCATAACTGATATCATCGAAAACTCGCTGCATGTACTTTCCGGGATACGCCGCCAGCACATCAATGGGCTGACCGCCCTCCGCCGGAACAGAACCCAGAATGATCAGATCATCCGGGTTAAAGCCATAGTTCTCGGCAATCATCAGTTCATACCAGCCGCGAATGCTGGCCCCCATCGGGGTTTCCCATGCCTGGCCGTTATCGGTGTTTTTATACGTCTCGACGTAGGGAACCAGCTGAGCATGGTTTTCTGCCGAAGTGCCGGAGCCATCCTGCGCCCGTACACCACCGATAAAACGCAATGCGGTATACAGCGCAGCGATTGTAATCAGCGCCTGAGTATTTACGCCCGCAGCGAGCGATTGTCCGTAACCAATTTTATGGGCAATATCCGGCAGGCGTGAGTAAATGGACTGATTAAAATAGCGCAGGAATTCCGGGGAAATAATCGCTTTAACTTCCAGAGTTTCGGCTTTGAGCGATTTTACCTCTCCATGATTGGCTTCAATTTTCCCCGCAGCAAATGCCCCGTTTTTTTTGATACCCACAGCCGGACGATTTAACGTATCACGCCACGCCATAACGAAATCGCGGAATGTCGCAGTAGAAATGCTGGCGTTGGCTGGTAACCCTAAGATACTGGCAATCGTAAGATTGTTGATCTCAGCCTTACCTGATTTCAGTACTCCTTTTTTATTAATGGCAAAACAAAGCCGTCTAAGGGTGTCATAAACTGAAACAGCGTTACCGTCAGCCACTACTGATAAAGCAGAATTCCCGATATTCAGACGTGATGACGAGATGATCGACGAAATAAATTCATCCGCAGAGAGCTTTTTTAATTCTGCTTTATTCGCCTTAATCCACCCGGCAAGCAATCGTCCCGCCTCATCCAGCCCTACAGAATAATTTTTCCGCTCATCCATAAAGGCAAGAGACATACCCGCTGGCGCATTCTGGCTGAACGTTGCTCTGATCAATTCAGTCATGATATTGACCAGCTCCTGAGATGGCATTTTCCGCCCGGTAGGTTGCAGCGTCCCGCTGTTATTCATGTACTCATCCGCCAGCGCCCAGACGTCCTGACTGCGAACATAGGTCGTGGAGCCAACGGGGATATTCGCGATATCTGCCTGCGCTGCCGCCTCATTCATATACTGCTTGCTGAGTGGGATCAGGTTCTGCCTGACCTCATCGTTTTTCGCCATCATCTGGCGCCAGGTATCGAGCGGTTCACCTGCGCGGTCGTTAATCGTTCCGGCCGGACCGTTCACCAGTTCGTCAGCGCGGGAGAGGTCCGAAGGAACTGGTGGAAATGTCGGAGTATTTTGGAGAACAGTGCAGGAGCCGGAGCTTGACGCACTCTGTTCGTGACAGCTTCTACAATCCGGATAAGACCAGAGAGGAACGCACCTTTGCGGAGAGCCAGATGGAAAAGCGTGGAAAACTATCTTTTAAGGATGAAATACGTGTGTTTATCAGACTTGCCATGAATGACCCGACCACGCAGAACATCCATGATGTGGTAAATATGCTTGAGAGAACCTATCAGTCCATGAAGGATTATCCTAGATGGGAAGAGGATGAGGACGAAGTGAAAGAGTCTGCTTCTAAGGCTAAAAAGCAGGTACCAACACAGGAGTCACAGCCGACCAGAAAACCGGATGTTTCTGTATATGAGGCATATGACGAGTTTCAGGAAAAACATGAGATACCGGAGAATGACGAGTCTTTCTTTTATGCTGTTTTCAACGCTGCTGCGGAAGCATTTTTTCGGTATTGCCGATGCGGCGGATTATTCGAAAATGGCGGTTTGAACCCATCTGCAGTTCAAATAAAAAGGTATATGATAAAAAGGTTGAGTGATACATCGCCACATATAAGCCGCATAGAACCTGGTCATACGAAAGGCGAAGGGGGAACGGAAATGCTCCTATCTGCCTCGCCAAAAAGAGAAATTGTGAAACGGGGACGAAGCAATGAACCGTCCAAGCGGCTTGAAAGCAAATCGACCGTTGCTTTTTCTTCCTGCCGCGAAAACAGCCGAGAGTGACCACCAAATGCAGGATATGTACAGGCTGAACAAAACTGCATGAATTGACTTCACTCAAATATGACACAGCCCTGATCATGGAGAAAAATCTGCAAATATACCCTCTGTTTCGGATACTGCCGGACGGATATGCAACACCGTCTCCCGATTATTGATCGCAGATGAATTTGACAACCCCGAAAAAACTTCGTGCAAAGTCGTCCGTGTGGGCTTACTTTTATTCGGATATTCGTACATAATGTATTGTGTTGAGTATTATCCATGCGGAGGTGCGGTATGAACGGGATCAATGGCTATATCTCCATTCGGGAGGCGTCCTACCGTTGGGGCGTATCGGAGCGGCGGGTCAATCAGTATTGCGCCGAGGGGCGGATCCCCGGCGCGTCCCGGTTCGGGCGCTCATGGGCGATCCCGGAAAACGCGGAAAAGCCGTCTGACCCGCGCTTTCAGGAACAGCACCGCGATTCCGGCAGGACAAGCACCTGACGGATCCTCTCCGCATTGGAATTAGAAGCATCCGCAAAAAGGAAGTGAGTGCGATGGCCTGCGATGAAACCCTATACCGCCAATATCTGAGCGGCGACGACGAAGGGCTCAATGCCCTGATGAAAAAATACGGCGACCCCCTGACCTTGTATATCGACGGCTATCTGCACGACGTTCACGAGGCGGAGGAGCTGATGCTGGACGTTTTCGCCTATCTGTTCACCAAAAAGCCGAAGATACGGG